>ENA-UENX01000633-UENX01000633.1-marine-metagenome-genome-assembly--contig:-NODE-633-length-10812-cov-3.551535_pt1 | contig 10812 bp, 8 predicted proteins | sample MGYA00237875_ERZ529327 | MGnify/ENA primary metagenome ERZ529327 (study PRJEB26372, sample SAMN05368347) | marine metagenome | biome: cultured habitat; feature: ocean water; material: water; isolation...
CAGGTGGGATTTTCGTGCATTTATGTACGATATGTGACACCCATTTTTGAAGAGCATAAAACTTGCGAATTGCCAAAATATCGACCAATCCAGTTGCGAAGTTTCCTTCAAGCTTGTCTTGGAAAACTTCGGAAGTATATGGGGTGACTGCTAGCTGAACCTTACTTTTGAAACGTGAAAAAACGATTACTCATCCTATCCGACCTCTGGGGCTTTACGCAAGCCAAATATCTAGAGGCATACCGCGAACAGCTCGAGTCGGCCTATGAGGTACAGCCCTACGATTGCTGTCTCTTGGCTGAGTTGCCGCAAGGGCAGAAGACTCAAGAGCAGCGACATCAGCACTTTGTCACAGGTGGCATTCAGAAAGCAGTGGATGCTTTGATCAATGCCGAATGGAAACGCGTGGATGTCCTAGCCTTTAGTGTAGGCGGCACCATCGCCTGGCGGGCCGCCCTCGCAGGCATGCCCGTGGATCGTCTATTTGCTATTGCTGCCACTCGCCTACGCTATGAAGAACGTCGACCTACTAGCGAACTTCAACTTTGGTATGGAGCCTTTGACCCTTATCAGCCCAATGCGGAATGGTACGAAAAAATGCAGCTTTCAGCTCATCAATGGCCAGGACACGGGCATGATATCTATAAGGATCCAAGCGTAATTGAGGCCATCTGTCAGGAACTGCTGATTAGCTAGCTAAGCTAAATGGAGGCAGCACCCGCTCGTAGCCAGGTAGTAATTGGGTCAAGTGATGTTCTAGGTGAAAGATGTAATCCCAGATCAAATAGGCCAGTGAACTTAGGGAGCCTTCGACGGGTCTATTCATGCCAATAATATGAAAATTATGCTCGGCCGTTTCGTGTACCAGGAAGCTAGGATCAATACTCCGAATGACATGACCTAAATGTCGATTCGTTGCCTCCCATAACTTCACAACCTCTGCCCATTCCCTTTCTTGGTAAGCATTCTTTTGCACCCAGGCTACCTGATCATACCCATTGAAAATCAGGTTCCCTTGTCCTGCAGCTCGGAGAAAGCGTTGATGATTGTTGTAGGCGGAATCAACTAGGTGGCCCATGATTTCTTGTTTTGACCACTTTCCGGGTTCCGTTTTGTGTTGCATAGCCTCCGGGGATTGAGCAAGAAGTTGAGGCACTGCCTCATCGAGTATTTGAGTCAAGATTTGTTGGTATGACATGTCTTAAAGGGTTTATCTAGCGAAACGATAAGTGGTTTTTATTAAAAAGGTATTGGCAAAGGGCAGACCAAAGATCTCCTCTCCAAATCGACGTTTTTCCTGAAAGCTCAGTTGTTCAAAACTGTTGGCTCCTTGGGCCCAAACGAAGAAGAGCATGGAACCCGGAAGGTACTCATATCTCAGCACTAAGTTTGAACGAAATTGAGCAAAGGCAAAATCTGGATTCCGGAAGGAATAGTCGACTTGTTGATCCAGGTTTTCATCAACAACATAGGCTTCCCCATCAGAAGTTCCCTGCAGCTCACTAGCTTGAAAGAAGTGCATTTGATTGCCTTGCTTTTTGGCTAATGGATCGAGCAAAAAGTTGAAAGCTTCATATCTTCCCATGGTGAGGAAAGCTTCGCCATAATACTGTAGCGAAAGATCGGCGTGAAAGGTGTAATTGAGTCGCAAGGCGAGACTGAAGGTATTCTGATCCAAATAGGAAAGGATATAGCGTTTGGTATCTTGAAAGTTTGCTTGGTCGGTATACTGAAGTCGATTTCTGATTAGGGTGAACCTGGGTTGAAGAGAAGCGCTAAATTGATCAATGGGCTGGTAGGTGAGCTGCAGTCCTGAGTTCAATAGCTTATAACTTCCTATTCCTCCGGTTTTGGTCCAGCCATTCAGCCCAAAATAAAGCTTCTTCCTGGCATCACTTCCTAAGGCCCACCAGGCTCCATATTGATCTGGTAAATAGATTCTGGGACCACCCATTAGCAATGCTCTAGAGTAGATATGGGGTTGGGAGAAAAACCCTAGTGTGGCGGACCAGTTGTTTTGGAAGGTTCCATTCACTTCCACATCCCAATCAATATAATTTAGCTGCCCTGCAAAGTCCCACACCACCCAATGTTGATACACAATGCTGCCTTGCCGGAACACACCGAAGGGCTGCAAGGAACGATACGTAAGCCGCATGTAATCTTGGATCTCGTCGGCATTACGCATGAAACCTAGGTCGTTCAATTCGAGGCCGGGCGAGCGCCAGGTTAGTCCTGTTTCGAGCATGAAATGTCCTTTGCCTGCTTTACCGAGGCGGACATCACCACCATGTCCCAGCAGAGACGTCAATGTACTATCTACCGAGAGATGCCCGGCATCTGGGCGCTGAAATAGATGAGCGATGGAGGTCTGGGTTTGATAGATGGCCTCCGCACTTCCTTGGACCTGACTCATCACCAGACTTCCTTGCAAATACCAATTGCGCTCGTTCCATTGGTGGCGAAAATCTAAACCGGCAGTATGGGCTGATCGATGTAGAAATTGCAGTTCCGGGCTTAGATCTCGGACCGTAGAAGTTACAATACCACCTATAAAAGAATTTCGATGATTGAAATCTTGCTGTACGCGTGCCACGAAGTAGTTGGTCAAAGGCTCTACGCGTACACGCCGATCCTTTTCCCCGTCAATGATATCTGCATATTCATTACTAGTAAGACTTTCCAGTACTCCGAAAGATAGTCCCTTTTGCGTCTTACCACTCAGCTTGAGCGCTCCCAGAATGGTGGTATTATCGGGTATTTGACTAGATTCTCCGGGCTTAGTATGCACAGTCCCCTGTGGGCTTCTGCCAATCCTCCTGGAATAGAACAAATTGTCGCTGCTGAAGGCCCCACCCATCTGTGGATTTGAGAATTGGTAGTTGAATAACTGCTTGTTTTCAATAAAAAAAGGCCGGCGCTCTTCGAAGAACAATTGAAATCCATCCAAGGCAATGGCGGCGGGATCCGCTTCGACCTGCCCAAAATCCGGATTGATGGTGAAGTCCAGGGTGACGTGATTGCTGATGCCGATCTTGCCATCTAGGCCTGCGCCGAAGGAGGTGGTAACAGGATTTGCTGTTGGATCCCTTGATCCAGCTTGGGTTTTTAAGGCGGAGGTGATAAAGGGCTGGAGCTCAAGCTGCCGTTGTAGGTGAGGTTGCAAGTCATGCAGTTCTCCGAAGGCACCCACCCAGGTCGGGGCATCTAAAGGAATGCGCTGCCACACTGATAGCTCTGCTTCCCTGAATATCTTGCGGACTATCTGAAAGCCCCACACTTGTTTTTCTTGGTCGCTGAAGCGCAACTGATTCAGCGGAATCTTGATCTCGGCCGTCCAGCCCAGACTATCGATATGACTCATGCCTTCCCAAGTGGGATTCCAGGATGGATCTTCTATTTGCCCATCCATGGCGATGGTTCGATCCCCCTTATCTCCAGCAGCAGTCAAAGTGAAGGAGAAAGCGGACCGTTGATCGTAATAACTATCAAACAAGAGTTGGACCCAATCCCCTTCCAAACCGTCACGGGCGGACTTTCGACTATTGATTTTTGTTGGCTCGGGATCTAGGCATTGTATACCAATGAAAAGATGATGGGCATCATAAAGGATTTGAAATCTGGTCTGGCCAGTGGGAGCTTGGTTCTCTGCCGGTTCTCGTTGTACAAATTGTCCTTGCCATGGTCCTTCTAGCCATACTGCCTCATTAAGCTGTCCATCTATAATTGGGCCTTTTGTGCTCGGGACTGCCTGAGGGATGTATTGCTTCTTTATGGGTAGAAAAGGCCCATCCTGCCCGTAGACTACGGAACTGATGAGCCCGACCTGTAAAGCCAAATAAATGATTTTGAATTTCATGATCTTGGGTTTTTCTCTGATCTGGTCAAAGGACTGATTTAAACTAATTCAGCTGGACTGTAACCTAAAGCCTTGAATCCCCTGAGCTTCAGCTTTTTTTCGTCCCAGACCTTCCAGGTATGAAACTCAAAAAGAGCTTCGTCAGTAAATCCAATACTTTGGCTTCGTCCACAGTCAATTAGTTTGAATCAGTCCTCAAAACTATTTGGCTTCAACGCGGCTTCCTATTCCTATAGTTGAAGGCTTTTGATGTCTTAATTGAAATCTTTTCAAATCACCGCATCACGAAGTCGGCTATCTTTGTAATATGGAACTCAAATACTTTAGGTTGATCAAAACCATTACGGAAGAAGGGAATATTGCCAACTCTTCGGAGCGTTTATTTTTAACCCAATCCGCCTTGAGTCATCAATTGCGCGATTTAGAGGAAAGACTTGGCTTTAAGGTGTTTTTGCGGACGCGCAACAAGTGGCAGTTAACAGCAGAAGGACAGGAGTTGTACAAGTTAGCCAATCAGCTATTACAAGCTATCGATACTGGCTTTACCAACATAAAACAGATCAAAGAAGGAGCGAAGGGGACCATTAAGTTGAGTACGGAATGTCAATCTTTTTTCCATGGCTTGCCCGCCTTTGTGCAAAAGATGGCGATCCTCTATCCGGAGATCGAGATAGATCTGATCATCGGTGCTAATCACCAAACGATTTCAAAAATTTTGTCCAATGAGGTAGACATTGCCATCGTGACAACGAAGCCCGCCTCCGATGCCTTGGCGAGTATTGAGATTTTTGAAGACGAGATTTTTGTTTTAGTACACCAGGAGCATTATCTAAATACTTTGCCCTATCTGGATGCTAGTCACTTTGCAGATGTGCATTTGATCATCAACTCCTTCCCGATGGAATCCGTCTCTGTCTATGAGCATTTCCTTCGGCCCAATAAGATTACACCGATTAAAATATCCGCCATACCCTTTACGGAAGTATCACTGGAAATGGTGGAAGCCAATATGGGGGTGATGTGCCTGCCACGCTGGGGTTTGGATGCCTTCAAGATCCCTGAAGGCATAGCATTCAAACGTATAGGCAAACACGGCCTCAAGCGTACCCATTATCTAGTGATGAAGGAAGAAAATAGGAATAAGCCCTACATGAATCACTTCATCGCCAATTTTAAGGAAGACTTTGTAGATCGTTAGTCGACACCTACCGTCACAGGCCACCCCTGAAACTGTTCTGCTCCGTCCTTCGTCACATCTACCTCCCTTGGCCAACATTCGAAAGTGACTTTTTGGTTAGGTTTTTGAAAGCGAATCAAACCATAGCCGGAGCCACTGGAGGGGCTCTCTGGATTGACGTAAGCATCCATTGTGATCTTATTGGCAAAGCCATCCAAATAGCGGCCAGTCCAAGGAAGTTTATCATTGGAATTTTCGCCTGGCTTTTCATCTTCTGGCCACCACCATCGGCTGTAATAGTTATTCACAAGAGCGGGCACTACGAAAGCCCAGGGTCCATCTTCCCATTCATCACTGCCATGTTTAATGACGGTAGCCAAGTGCTGGTCTCCAGCGATGTGTACGGCTTTCGCTTTTTTGATGGCCTTAATGGCTTTATTCCGTCCCGTCTGTGGCCAGCCATTGGAGTCCATATCTGCGTGTAAGCGGTTCTCTTTTTTACCGTGCAAGTGGGCACCTCCACAAAAACCCGTTTGTGAGAGGACAGCCTTCATAGAAACGCCATCCCAGCTTTCACCCCATTTGTCCAGGAAGTCTAGCTGGCGTTGCCCGAGCAGTTCAAGTCCTTCCACATCTACGCTCTTAGGGTCATAATCAGGATTGCGAATGTGATCGGGGCGAGGCCCTTGTTGAGGGATTTTACCTTCTGGTCCGGATTTAAATTTTCGGTCTTCGATAATGGCGAAATCAACACCGCCAATATTGAGATTGGTATAGTAAACGCCGATACCTTGTTGTATGGGCGTGGGATCAAAGGCGTCCGGAAGATGAGCGGTCTGGCAGCGTTCCACCATCTTTACGTACTCATGGTGATAGAAATAGCCACCATCAGGGCCAGCTGAAGTAGAAGCCTTCTTACCATATTCTCCCCAGATATTACCTTGTCCAATATCATGGTCATCAGGAATGGTAATGCAGGGGCGTTCTCTGAAGATATCTCGGAACTGCATGCCGAATTTTAGCCAGGCAGCGGTATGTTCTTTGTGGTCGTAAGATTGATCGCCGGCAAAGAAGAGGAGATCGGGATCGTGGTGATTGACATTGCGTATGTAATTGGCTCTATCGCCTCTATCTTTATTGCTATTACATGAAAAAGCGGCGAGTACAATTTCTTCTTTTTCCTTAGGGTCTTTGCGAATTAAGCCCTCGAAACTTGCCGTTTTCCCATGTAGAAGACGATAGGGCGTATCTTGGCTACTATCCCAATTCTCCACCCGGAAGAGCGCTGACCAGCCTAGGTCATTGACTTCTTGTTTCTGAATTTCTTCCCATGCCTCTCCCTTCTTTACTTCTAGTCTTACGGTTCGCGTTTCGTCAGGATAAAGTGGAAAAAGCTGTGCACTTAGTTTTAGCACGCCCTCAGAAACTGTGTAGATACCAAAGGCGACCACCTGATCACGCTCTACCTTCATATTAATGATCCGGCTATTTCCTCGGTTCCACCAATCGTTGGTGGCCAAAGTGTCTAGATTTTCGAAAGGAGCAAGGACAGGAGGTTCTTTTTCAGTCTGTTCAGCAGGAGTGTTATTGCAGGCTACGCCGGCCAATAAGAGCAGGAAGACATAGATCTTTTTCATAGAAGAGGTGGCTTGATAAAAGTTGGTTGATCGTAATGGATATAAGCTATAGCAATTCGGCTATAAGCTCAAGAGTGAAGGTACTAAAAAATCTTTCTTTTGTGGGCTAGACCGGATAAGGCCCATCCTCAAAGCTTTGGTCATGATAACCCTTGATACCAATGCTTTGTGCCAAAGGACTGCGATAATCTTCTCCCTTGGCCAAGGAGGCTAAAATGTGGTCAAAATCGTATTGCGGCTGCCAGCCTAGTGCTGTTCGAGCCTTATCGTTGACGTAGACTCGATTGATGCCTGGAAACATTTGCCATCCATTTTCACCATATAATTTTGGGTACGATGGAAACTTGGTGGCTAGGATAGCAGGTGCATCCGTACGAAGCTTGGGTAAATCGGCCTGTGTAAAGGGCGTTGTAGCCGTAATAATGTAGCGGTCAAATCCGATCTCTGGGGCTTTTTCTACGGCTAGGAGATGAGCCTCCACTATGTCCGCTATATCCCCCCGCCGGTACAGAAATTCATTGGCTTTAATATTGGCATCAACATACTTGCCACGCATACTTGGGTCATCATCCAGTTCCAAAAAGAAGCGTGAAGTGCGGAGCACTAGGCAGGGGAGTCCATGATTACGAAAGAACAGTTTACAGAGATCTTCAGCAGCCGTTTTAGTCACGCCGTATATGTTTTTCGGAACGGGCGTGAGTTCTTCGGTAACCCATACGGCGGGATCGCCGGGGCCAGGTGCCATAGCATCACCAAAGGTGCTCGTGGTGGAGGTGAAGATGAAAGATTGAACTTTGGAGAGGGCAGCCTCTTCTAGTAGATTGAGGGTGCCCGTGGTATTGGCATCTATGAAGTCTTGTCGAGTATGGGTTTTAATATGAGGTTTGTGCAAAGTGGCGGCGTGTAAGACTACGGTGATTCCTTGCATGCAAGCTTTGACAAATTCGCGATCGGCGATGGAACCGATCCGATCCGTAAAGGGAGAGGGCAGTATGTCAATGCCGAGTACTTGCTGATTTTGCTGGCGCAAAGTGCGGACCAGGGCCTCTCCAAGGTGGCCACTGCTTCCAGTAACGAGATATTTCATTCAGGTACTTGATTGGATGATGAATTAATAGCAATTAGGCAACAATATCAGTTAATTTTGAGTTCCACTTTTGCATTTAGGAGTATCATTGCTTTTGCGATAGCCTCTAACTATATTTGGAGCAAAGATACTTTCCCTTACCAAAACGTACCCATCTGTATGACCAAACGAAAAGACTTTACCCTAATCGGAGCTGGAATCATGAGTGCCACTCTTGGGGTGTTATTGAAGGAATTGATGCCGGATGCCAAGATTAGTATCTATGAACGACTAGATCAAGTAGGCGCTGAGAGTTCGGATGCCTGGAATAATGCCGGAACGGGCCACTCCGCTTTTTGTGAATTGAACTATACGCCTGAGCGGAAGAGTGGGGTAGTGGATATCTCGAAAGCATTGAAGATTAGTCAGGCTTTTGAAGAGTCTAAGCAGTTGTGGGCCTATCTCAAGGAAAACGGGAAGGTGCGAACGGGTAGCCCCTTTATCAATGATATTGATCACATGAGCTTCGTGTGGGGGAAAAAGAACATTCAATTTCTACAGAAGCGGCATACTGCCCTGAGCATTTATGGAATGTTTGAGGACATGGAGTACTCAGAAGATTTCGGGGAGATTTCAGAATGGCTGCCGCTAATGATGGACGGCCGGAATCGCGGAGAGGAAATCGCGGTAACGCGCATGGCCATTGGAACCGATGTGAACTTCGGGGCCATCACAAGAGGAATGATTGAATACCTGCAGACTTGCGATGGGGTAGAGGTGCACTTGGGACATCATGTAGAAGACTTGAAACAAGAAAAGGATGGTCGCTGGTGCATCGAGGTAGAGGAATTAGCAACGAAAGAAGAGAAAGAAATCTACAGCGATTTTGTGTTTATCGGCGCAGGCGGCGGTGCTTTACCGCTACTGGAAAAATCTGATGTCCCAGAAGCGAGGGGTTACGGAGGATTTCCGGTGAGTGGGCAATTTCTATACTGTAACAACCCAGAGGTGGTGAGCCGTCACGAAGCCAAAGTGTATGGAAAAGCGGCGAAGGGATCACCGCCTATGTCTGTCCCGCATTTGGACACTAGGATGTTGGATGGAGAACGTTCCCTATTATTTGGTCCCTACGCAGGCTTCTCTACCAAATTCCTCAAAAACGGCTCTTATCTCGATCTACCGTTATCCATCGAAGTGCACAATGTATGGCCCATGTTGGCCGCAGGAATCCAAAACATAGGTCTTACCAAATATCTAATCAAGCAGGTTTTTCAATCCCCAGAAGAACGTTTCGCCTTCCTACAAAAATTCTATCCTGAAGCGAAAATGGAAGACTGGGAGTTGATCACCGCGGGCCAGCGGGTACAAATCATCAAGAAGGACAAGGAAGACGGAGGTGTCTTGAAATTTGGAACGGAGATCGTATCCAGCGAAGACAAGAGCCTTGTTGCCTTATTGGGCGCCTCGCCGGGAGCTTCCACCGCCGTGACCATCATGCTAGATCTACTCAAGACTTGTTTCCCGGATGACGTGAAGAGCGATAACTGGCAAACTACATTAACTAATCTTATCCCTTCGTACGGCCAGTCCCTGATCGCCGATCCCATCTTGTGTAAGCGGACTCGGGATTATACGACTAAGGTGTTGAAGTTGGAGGAGTGATCTGTGATTGGAAGCTTTAGATTGATTGGCTAAACCGAAAAGAACATTGATGAGTCAAGGAATAATTACTGCTGTCCTATTTCTATTCATTGGTTTGTGCAATCTAAGTGCCCAAAGTACAGATCAGATTACAATAGGGAGCAAGCACTTCATCCAATCTGAAATATTATCGGAAGAACGGGAGTATTGGGTTAGTCTCCCTTATTCATACGATCGAAAGGACCTTTCGTACAAGAAGTATCCTATTATCATTCTACTTGATGGCAATGTGCATTTCCACTCGGTTTCAGGGATGGTGAATTTTATGAGTAGCGGTAATACGGACAAGCGAGATATTCCGGAAATGATTGTGGTTGCCTTATTGAATGTGAACCGTGAAAGGGATTTTACACCTGATAAAATCATAACTAGACGGGTGAATCAAACTGGTGGTGGAGATCAATTCTTAGCATTTCTGGAAACTGAATTGATACCTAAAATAGAAAAGGAATACAGAACGACCCCTTACCGCATGCTGATCGGCCATTCTCTCGGCGGGTTGTTTGCGGTACACGCCTACATGAAGGAGCAGTCTGCCTTTAGCTCATTTATTTCGATTGACCCTAGTTTCGGGACTTGGGATAATGAAGTCATGGATAAAAAAGTCAATGCAATAGAGCAGAAAAGTTTTAATCGCCCCTTGTTTCTAGCCACGGCCAACTGGGGGAAGAGAAATTTAAGAAACAGAGATCGACACATCCGATATTTTGAATCCATCAATCGAAAGTGTGTAGGTGATTTAATCGCTGAACAGAAGTACTATCAGGAAAAGAATCATAGCTCCGTGCCGCTGCCCGCCATATACGACGGCCTTTCTTTCATTTTTGAAGGATATAACTATTCTTATCGCACGGCTACGGATCGCGAACACCTAGTTAAGCATTTTGAACAGTTCTCGAATCGATTATCCTATGCTTTTCCCCCACCTGAAGAACTCGTTAATAGAATTGGCTATAGATTTCTGAGGAGTAATAGCCCCGAAGAGCAGAATAAGGCTTTATCTTTTTTTGAGTTGAATGCCGAAAACTATCCTGCATCTTTCAATGTGTTTGATAGCCTGGGAGAGGCTCAATACAAACTGGGACAGAAGGAAGAGGCGATCCAGAGTTTCAAGAAATCCTTGGAACTAAATGCGGAAAACGCTAATGCCAGGAAGATGCTGAAACAGCTTATCAAGGAATAGTCTGGTTGACCTCAAGAAATCTAGGAGGAGATCTATACCAATCCATTCCTTTTAATGAAGTTACTTCAATTCCTGCAGTTGGTACCCGAGAAGTTCCCTACTTTTTTGATGTTAAAGGCATGATTGCCTTGCAGGTGCTGAAGGCTTAAGTAGTGCGACAATAGATATTCCTAATTTTCAGCTGCGTCT
>ENA-UENX01000634-UENX01000634.1-marine-metagenome-genome-assembly--contig:-NODE-634-length-10780-cov-146.502187_pt1 | contig 10780 bp, 4 predicted proteins | sample MGYA00237875_ERZ529327 | MGnify/ENA primary metagenome ERZ529327 (study PRJEB26372, sample SAMN05368347) | marine metagenome | biome: cultured habitat; feature: ocean water; material: water; isolation...
TCTAGATCTAGCAGCAGTAGAAGCACCTTCTATCAAAGGTTAATCTCTAACTAGACTTAAATAGTTAAAAAAAAGCTCTCCAGATGGAGGGCTTTTTTTATTTGTTTAATACCAAAAAAATTAGCTCAAGGGTAAAAAGCCGTTTCAGTTCAGTAATGGTAAGTTCGGTTAATGAAATTAGCAAGACTAGTTAGACTAACCCAACAACCATATATCTTTCAGACTTTTTGGTCTGATCAGGGATAGCTAAATATAGATATAAATAAAAAATATGGACGTAACAGAACTCGAATCTGTGACCCCCACGATGTCAACGTGGTGCTCTAACCAACTGAGCTATACGTCCCGATAATTATAGATTATAACACACCTTTACTGAACTTGCAACCTCTAAAAGATATAATTTCCTACCAAAACCTAACTCACCTTGTGCCAAACACTCAAACTTCCATCCCCACAACTCGCTGCCAACAGATGACCATCCATACTAAAAGTCACCGTATTGACTGTCGTATCTTTACTCAATAGTCCTACTTTCTCCATTGTATAAGGATTCCATAAATATAAATTCCCATCCCGACAGCCACTTGCCAAAATCAAACCATCAGAACTGATAGCCACACTATTCACAGCATCAGGATGCTGTAATACTCCCAACAAATTTCCCGTGCCTAACTGCCACAACCTCACAGTATGGTCACTACTGCCACTAGCTAATATCTGACCATCGGGAGCGATCGCCACACTCCGAACTACATCACTATGACCAGTCAAATTGAACAACAACTTTCCTGTCTGAACATCCCATAATTTAATCATCTTATCTCCACTGCCACTTGCCAAGACCTTACCATCAAGACTAATAGCAAGAGACTCAACCCATGCAGTATGACCTTGCAAAAACCCTCGCATTTTCCCACTGGCGAGATACCAAACCTTTACCGTCTTGTCATTATGACCGCTTGCCAATATCTGACCATCTTGGCTAATAGCGATCGCATGCACAGCACCCCACTCTTGACCAAACCAACCTTTCAAAGTACGCACCAACTTTCCAGTACCCAAATTCCAAATTTTTAGGGTACCATCATTACTGCCACTTATCAAAGTCTGACCATCCGGACTAAAAACGATCGCCTGCACCCATCCGGAATGACTAAACATCCAACCTCCTAAAGTCTGAGGCTCGTTCCCAGTTCCCAAAGTCCATACCTTAATATTATTATCTTCACCCCCACTCACCACAGTTTGACCATCAATACCAAAAGCTAAAGTTCTGACTTTATGACCATAACTTTCGAACCTTTCCAAACCTGCCCAAGAACTTACCAGTGTTTGCATTAAATCTTTCAGAACCTCTTCTATAGAGTGATAACGTTCCGACAAGGAAACTTGCAACATTTTATTAATGATATTACTCAAAGACTTACTCACCGGTCTAGGTAAATGTTGTTGCCATAAAAACTCCTCACCGTAACGCAAGTCAAAAGGGTTTAATTGAGTCATTAACTGAATACAAACAATACCCAGACTGTAGATATCACTAGCAAATACTGGTTTACCCATTAATTGTTCTGGAGCTGTATATTCTGGGGAGCCAATAATAGTATCAGTTTTGACTGTGGGGTGAATGGAAATAGCTTTAGCAGAACCAAAACCAACTAAACATAAATTATCCCCCCAGCCATATCCTGTTTTATCAGCGCCACGACGAATAATATTTTCTGGTTTAATATCGCGATGAATGACTTGATTTTTATGTATAAATTGTAAGACTGGCAGTATTTCTTTGAGAAACTTTCTAATTTTTTGTTCATCAAATGTGCCCTGTTCTTTTAACTCTTGAGCTAAGTTTTTTCCTTGTATATATTCTTGGACTAAGTATTTATAAGACGAGACAAAAAAGTAGGCTAATAAACTAGGAATTTGAGGGTGTTTTCCGAGTTTATCTAATTGTAAAGCTTCTCTATGAAATGATATTGATGCTTTTTCTATTTCATTAATATTTTGTTCTGCATTTTTACCGGGAGTAGCTATTGGTAGAAATTGTTTAATTACAGATACTGATTTTGAGGGAATATCTTCATCAACTGCTAAAAATGTTCTACTAAATGTGCCCATTCCGATTGGTTTGAGGAGGCGATAATGTTCTCTCAAAATTAGTTTTGAACCACAACTTTGGCAGAATTTATTTTGATCAGGATTTTCAGGTTTTTTGCAAGTAGGATTATAGCAGTAACTCATACCTTTTCACGGAAGTCAAAATCAAAAGTCAAAACTCGGAACTCGGATTTTATAGTTTCAAAACTTTAACGTTACAGTAATTTCAAAAAAATTATTTTACATTGTTAGTTTGAAGCTATTCATAATAGATATTAGGCAGAACTGCCATATCTATATAAAGGCAAACCGCCGGAGGTGAAACTACATATGCTGTATCATCTGATATGCATGCCTAAGTTTTAGATAATATTCTTTTTTTTATACATTATCATATTTTATACCAAATCCGCAGCAAAATTATTCTATTACATTTCAGAAACTGTACCCTCAATCTATTTTTTAATCTTGAGGATAGTATTATTGATTAGGCTAGGGAAAATTTAAACAACCTTCCAAATATTCCAGACTCTTAAAATCTAACTAATTTTCTCCTCAACTTTCCAAGTATTCAAAAAGTCAATTTTAAACTTTTACTACTTATTGAAATAAGAATATATTTAAATCATTTTTTCAGTAAACCCATAATAAAATCGATAAGTTTAGCTTTTTTCGGTGGATAAGTCCTGATGATATGTGTTTTGATTTGATAATTTTTTTGCCATCTGTTTAGAGATAACTTTACTGTACTAGCCAACAAATTTTTCCAGAACTGAAGTCAGATTTACCATGACCAAATTATCTCACTTCATCAACCATATATAAAAATCCTTCCCCCCCCCCCCAAATATTGCGGAAAAAATGAATCTTAAAATCTGGGTCATACCTATCCGAAAAAACTCTCGCTGTTAACCCAATTTTTCTTTAATAAACTAAATTAAAACTCCACTCCCCACAAGATAAACAGTTTCCAAATATAGCAATCTTCTTGTTAATTTAGCTACTGTTAACCTTTGAGATTTATCTTGTTTTTCAGCGAACTCAACCAAGGGAAAAATTTTACTTGTAGAGCTGAATATTTAATCTCATCTACAAAATTAAGTCATACCAATTATTATAGAATAAACTTCTTCTTTGTTTAGCTAAGTGAATATTAATTATTCTTATGTCGTAGGGAAGTTTTATACAACCCCCCTACCCTTACTCCCCTACTAACTTATTCAAATAAAAGCTTTAATTTCTGCAACTAATTTATCAATTTCTGCCTCTAAACTAAAATAATGAATAGAAGCTCTCACACAATCTGGGTTAATAATAGTTCGCACCATAATATCCTGGTTTTCTAAAAAATTCACTAACTCTTGATGTGATTTACCATTAGTTACTTGAAAAGAAACTAATCCAGCTTCTGGCGGTGATGTGGATAAACATTTAACTTCAGGAATTTTGATTAAATTATCCCATAAATATTTACTTAACCTTTGAATTCTATCATACCTTTCTATTGCATTTCCCCATTGATTATGTAGACTTATTGCTTGCCTTAAACCAGAATATAAAGGATAAGCAGAAGTAGAAACTTCATAACGTCTACCATCAGGTTTCCAGCCAATTATTTGATCAACTTTATCTCTCAAAATACTCCCCAAACCAATAAAAGTAGGAATTAAACTTTCCCTAACTTTAGGACTTACATAAAGTCCCCCTAAACCTTCTGGTCCGCACCACCATTTATGACCAGTAAAAGCATAAAAATCTACCTCTGTTTCTGCTAATTGTAAAGGTAAAACTCCTACAGATTGAGCAGCATCAGCTAAAACTTTAATTGGAGATTTAAATAAAGAATGGCACAATTTAACAATTTCAGTTAATGGTAAAACCTGACCTGTATTCCACAAAATATGACTGATTACCAATAACTTTGTATTCTGACGTAAATTTTCTTTAATTACTGTTACAGGGTTTCCTTTATTCAAGGTTTCCATTATTGGACAAGTAGAAACCTCTATATTAAAACGTCTTTGAATCTCCTTAATTGTAGCAATAATTCCCGGATGTTCACAGTCAGAAAGTAAGATATGATCTCCCTCCTGCCAATTTAAACCCCAAAGTGAAATATTACAACCTACAGTAACATTTGGTGTCAAAGCAATAGTATCTGGAGAAACTCCTAACTCAGTAGCGATCGCTCTTCGCATTAAAGCTGCTTCATTAACCACCCACTTACCAATTTTTCCAGAAAAAGGTCCGAAATTTTGTACTTTTTGATAAGAATCATAAATTGCCTCTAAAGATATTTTAGGCATAGGTCCTTGACCACCATAATTAAAATAATTTTTATTAGCTAAAGCCGGAAAGTTTTGTCGATAACTTGACAATTGAGAAATCTTCTGATCCATAATTTTTTTGAAGATAAATAGCAAAATTATACGGTCTTTAATTATATCATAAATGTTAATTAATTTAAATAATTAGATAGATAAAAATAAACCTTATAATCAAAAACATAACAAAACTTATAATCAACTTATCAACTAGTTATAACTCTTTTAAATCTCTATTAATATTTTAAAGATTATTAAACCTACCTAACTTATTTTCTAATTATTATATTTAGTATTAACTAACTCATTTTTTAATTTTATTAATAGTTTTTCTGCTTTAACACTTCCCCAAAAAGTTTAGTTTTTTTTCAATACCAGAAGTGAATTTTTTTTCTACTAAAATTTTCATAATATCCACAACTTTTGTCTTCTGTATTGAAACTAAAATATCTTTATTTTTAAATAATAAAAACTGCTACAATCAATCTTTTAGTACATCTGCTTCACTCTCTATTAGTCTTTCTTCAGAAATACTTGGGAGAAATTCCTAGTCTACTATAAGAGATATATAACTTTTTGAGGCCATCCGTAGTTACTCATCCACAAGTATTGACTGATTTTGCCTACCGCATTTCTTATATATTCAAAAAAACAACTAGTCCCTTAATTATAGAAGAAGCTTTAAACCCAATTTTTTAGCTAAATTGATATTTTAGGTATTTTTTTTGCTAGAATTTGATTAACTATAAATAATTCTACGACTACCCTGAGTCTGAAAATATAAAACACTGTAAAGCAGTAAGTTAGAGATAAATTTTGTAATTTTTTTATATTTGACAGTTTTGTAATTATAAATACTTATTATTTTTTCTCTTTTTGGTGTAATTTTATTTTTATTCTACTAGTGGGTTGAAGTAAATAGAATAAATATTTATTTGTTTTACTGTAGATTTTTAACTGCCGTTAAGCCCCTGACTTATGAACTAAATAATTCATGTTTATCACTGACTCTCAGCTACTTTCTTATCAACGCTGTTCTAGAAAAGTATTTTTAGATGTTTATGGAGATTTTAGACAACAAGAATCTCCTAGTGATTTTCGACTGAAATTAATTAAAGATAGTTCTGCATTTAGGTCTAGTATAGTCGGTAATTATAATTATCAAAAACCGGATTATCCTCAGGGAAATTTTATTGCTGGGGCAAAAGCTACAAAACTATTAATGGCATCAGGTGTTGATGTGATTTATCAGGGAGTATTAATGATTCAGAAATCTGCCATAGAATCATCCCTAGAAAATCAAGTTCAGACAGATAATTTTCTATCGACTAATTTTGTTAGCTATCCAGATTTATTAATTAAATATCCTGGTTCTTCTAGCTTCGGGAATTGGATTTATATTCCCACGGATATTAAATTAAGTAAACGTCCGAAATTAGAATATCAAATAGTTACTACTTTCCATGCTCAAATATTAGCTAGCATTCAAAAAACTTGGCCAGAATTTGCTTATTTAATTCTCCGAAATAAAGGATTATACAAAGTTAATTTACAACAGAGAATTCAGGCAATGCAGCAAGCTATTTCTGAGTTAATTTTTATGTTGCAAAATTCTCTAGAACCAGAAGTTTTTATCTCTCGTCAAAAATGTAGTCTTTGTGCTTGGTATAATACCTGTCATGCTGTTGCTAAAACTGAAAAACATTTATCTCTTTTACCAGGAGTTACCTCTAATAGATATGCTGTTTTGAAGAGATTGAATTTAACAACTTTAGAATCTTTAAGTCAAACGAATCCTAATGATTTAGAAAGTTACCCAGAATTTGCTGATGGAGTCGCAATAGAAGTTGTGCAACAAGCTCAATCAGTACGAGAAAATAAAGTTATTTTAAGAAATGAAAAATTCACAAAACAACTAGAGATTCCAGCTTTATCAATTACTGATTATAAATTAACTAAGTTAGTAAATGCTCCTGTTGAATTGTACTTTGATATTGAGGCTCAACCAGAAATTAATTTGGATTATTTACATGGTGTTTTAGTAGTTAATAAACGTTACAATACAGAAAAATTTTATGTTCATTTAGCAGAAAATCCTTTAGATGAAGAATTGATTTGGCATCAATTTTTAGACTTAGTTTGGAAGTATCCTATCGCTCCAATTTATCACTTCTGTGAATATGAAATTCAAACTGTCAAAAAATTAGCTAAACTCTATAATACTCCAACATATAAGTGGAAACCATTGTTGAAAAGATTTGTGGATATTCATAAAATTATTACTCAAACTATTACACTACCTATAGAAAGCTATGCCTTGAAAAATATTGCCCGTTGGTTAGGTTTTGAATGGCGAAATCCTGAAGCTAATGGCGCTCAATCTGTTTGCTGGTATGATCAATGGTTAGCAACAGGCGATCGCTCTTTATTAGACGCAATTATTATTTACAATGAAGATGATTGTTATGCTACTTATTATGTTAAAGAATGGTTGTCAAAATTTTTAGAACAGGAACTAGGAAATAGGAAGTAAAGGATAAGTAAATATACAGTATTAGCTCTAGCAAATGATTGACAAGGCCTAAATGGTAAAACTCTTACATTTATAATTAATTGAAGAAATTTAAGACAGCTATATTTATGATTTATCCCATTTTTTTTCAAAATTTATGTTCCTATTATGTATAGCAATTTTGAGATAAACTATAGAGTTTATATCAAACTTTTATGCTATTTATATGAAATTATGAAAAATCCTAAAAATCAAAGATATAAATATTTAATTTCTACCTTAGTTACTTGTTTGGTTATTCTTCTAATTACAGCCATATTGATTAAATCAATGACTCAAGCAAATATTCCTAAAATAACTTTTTTAGGAGAGGTGAATTTTCCCACAGGTTTAAAATTTAAAAATACAGAAGTAGGTGGACTTTCTGGCATAACCTACAATCAAGATAAACAAATTTATTATGCTATTTCTGATGACCGTAGTAGGAAAGCAGCAGCGCGATTTTATACTCTTAAAATTGACCTAGATATAAATAAAATTTCGGAGGAAACTGTAACTTTTATAGATGTTACAACTTTATTAAATGAAAATAGCCAACCATTTCCCTCTTTAAGTATTGATACAGAAGGAATTGCTTTGACTGGAGAGAGTTTATTTATATCTTCTGAAGGAGATAGAAAACGTCAAATACAACCATTTATTAGAGAATTTTCTTTAGCAGGTAAACAACTACAAAATTTACCAATTCCCAAAAAGTTTCTGATACAAGCTAAAAGTGGAATCAGAAATAATCTAGCCTTAGAAAATTTAACTATTACTCCTAACAAAAAATACCTCTTCACTGCTACAGAAAATGCTTTAATTCAAGATGGTGTAAAAGCAAATGTTTCCACTGGTAGTCCTTGTAGAATTTTACAGTATGATTTAATTAAAGGTAAGCCAGAAAAAGAGTTTTTATATATCACAGAACCTATTACTTCTAAATCTAATAATTCAGGTGTTTTAAAGATTAATGGCTTAGTAGAATTAATGGCGTTAGATGATACTCATCTTTTAAGTCTAGAAAGATCTTTTTCTCTAGATACTGGAAATGTGATTAAACTATTTCAAGTTGATCTGTCAAATGCAGATAATATTCAAAAAATTAATAGCTTAAATACTCATTTAACTCCTATTTCTCCAGCACAAAAAGAATTATTATTAGATTTGAGTAATCTAGAATTAATCTCAGACAATATTGAAGGAATGACCTTTGGCCCAAGATTGGCAGATGGTCGGCGATCGCTCATCCTAGTCAGCGATAATAATTTTAACCCCTTACAATTGACTCAATTTCTCATTTTCAGCACTAAACTCTAGCTGTTCAAGTCAAAAACCATTTTGGTTATCAGTTATTAGTTATTAGTATCTAGTTGTGACCAAAACATTTTAAAGTGTCATGCATAAATTATGTATTTTGTCAATTTGTCTATGTGAAGAAAAATGTTGATAAAGCATAGTCTTTCTGGGGAGGGAAGTTAAAAGTCAAAAATCTAAGAAAGACATTGGAGGATATCTCAAAATACCTCAAGAAAAAAACTTTCAAAGTTTTGTCGGGTAAAGGTTGTGGCTCAAGGAAACAGGAATATTGAAAAAAAATTGGATAAATGCTTGACAAATCAAGTAGAAAGAGTAATAATCATATATGGCATACGGAAAGGGACTGTAGTTCAATTGGTTAGAGCACTGCCCTGTCACGGCAGAAGTTGCGGGTTCGAGCCCCGTCAGTCCCGTATAATCAATGAATAACTGAATACTATTAATAATTTCATAAACCTAATTAATAGAGCTTTTTGACTGATAAAAGCCTAAATTTTATGATGAAAATATCAAGTTAATTTAGTATTAGAATTAATTAAGTCAAAATTAGAGATTTATACTGACTATGGTAAATTATATATTTAAGTACGGTTCAGTTAGGATTTTTTTGTAGTTCTGTAATCTGAAAAAACTCGTCTAAGTACTTCAATACCATAATAGTTTTGGTCTGATCTGAACTAAATTTGGATTAATAATATTCTCGACCTTTAACCAGAAGTTAGAATAAAACCTAAAAACAAAAAAACTAAAATATAAATTAATATGAGTGTTAGAGTTCGTCTGGCCCCAAGTCCAACAGGAAACTTACATATAGGTACAGCCAGAACTGCTGTATTTAACTGGTTATTTGCACGAAATCAGAAGGGAAAATTTATCCTAAGAATAGAAGATACAGATCAAGAGCGATCACGTCCAGAGTATACAGACAATATTTTGGAGGGACTGAGCTGGCTAGGATTAGAATGGGATGAAGGACCATTCTATCAGTGCCAACGTTATGAACTATACCAGAAGGCAACTCAAAGTTTATTAGACAAAGGATTAGCTTATCGCTGCTATTGTACAGCAGCAGAACTAGAGGAAATGCGGGAAGCTCAGAAAGCCAGAAAAGAAGCACCTCGCTACGATAACCGCCACCGAAACCTCACAGATCTGGAAAAAAAAGCTTTTGAAGCTGAAGGAAGGCAAGCAGTAATTCGCTTTAGAATAGATGATGATCAAATAATTACTTGGAATGATATGGTCCGCGGGAAAGTCACCTGGAAGGGAAGCGACCTAGGTGGAGATATGGTTATTTCTCGTGCGGCAGGAGGAGATGAGGTAGGACAACCCCTTTATAATATGGCGGTGGTAGTAGATGATATGGATATGGAAATTACCCATGTGATTCGAGGTGAAGACCATATTGCTAATACAGCTAAACAAATATTACTTTATGAAGCCTTAGGGGGGAAAATACCGGAATTTGGCCATACACCTCTAATTCTCAATAAAGAAGGACGAAAATTGTCAAAACGAGATGGAGTAACTTCAATTTCTGATTTTCAAGAATTGGGTTTTACTCCTGAAGCACTGGCAAATTATATGTGTTTGCTGGGGTGGACGCCTCCAGATGCAACGGAAGAAATATTTACTTTAGCACAGGCAGGACAAAACTTTAGTTTTGAAAGGGTGAATAAAGCAGGAGCTAAGTTTGATTGGGATAAGTTGGATTGGATAAGTAGTCAATATTTACATAATCTACCAGTAAAACAACTGACAGATAAATTAATTCCCATTTGGCAAAAAGCAGGATATGAATTGGATCCAGAGGGCGATCGCTCTTGGTTAGAACAACTAGTAACATTAATAAGACCAAGTTTGACTCGCCTCACAGATGCAGTGGAAATGAGTGAGTTATTCTTTTTTCCTACTGTAGAACTGAATGAAGATGCCAAAACGCAAATGCAGAATGAAGATTCTGTTAAATCTATTAATTCTATTCTAGAAATAATAAATGCTGATGCACCTCTACTAGTAGCTGATGTAAAGCAAACTATTAAAAAGGTGACTCAGAAGGTTCATGTGAAGAAAGGCGTTGTTATGCGATCGCTAAGAGCATCCTTGACAGGTGCAATGCAAGGGCCAGATTTAATTGAGTCCTGGTTACTGCTGCATCAAAAGGGCTTTGATATATTACGCTTCAAAAAATCTATAGGTCAGGAAATTGAGGACACGAAGATTGAGGACACGAAGAAAGCAGAAACTACTCCTCACAAGAGTAAAGGTGAAGGTAATGTTTTGCTAAAAACAACAACTCCAAAATCTCCTGCTTTATCAAAAGAACAAACTCAGACAACAAAACCACCTAAAAAAGGACAAACTGCAACTCCAGTGGCAACTACTCCTACCGCTACTGATGTAACTGAGAATACTTCAGTAGGGACTCAAGAAACACAGAGCCAAATTACAACTCCAGTGGCAACTACTCCTACTGCTACTGATG
>ENA-UENX01000638-UENX01000638.1-marine-metagenome-genome-assembly--contig:-NODE-638-length-10706-cov-3.592336_pt1 | contig 10706 bp, 4 predicted proteins | sample MGYA00237875_ERZ529327 | MGnify/ENA primary metagenome ERZ529327 (study PRJEB26372, sample SAMN05368347) | marine metagenome | biome: cultured habitat; feature: ocean water; material: water; isolation...
AGTTAGTTGTTTCTTTTTTTAGGCATCTAAGATCTGACCAAGGCCTCAGGAAGAGCGAAGCCTTACGCCAAGCAAAGTTGGAGTATATCAAGAATCATAGTGGTATTGATGCCAATCCACTCTACTGGGCGGGTTTCATCGGTATTGGAGATATGAGCCCGATCTATGACAATCCTTAATGGGCTATAAGAATTTGCTGGTTCGACCTAAACATATTTCGATCTGCGGGAGGAGAAATAGTAGCTTCCGGCCGCCAATAAGAAAAGAACCAGTTGCTAGAAAAAATGAACTTCTAGTTCTAGTTCGAAAAAGGGCTCACAGAAATATTGAACCTTAATCTGGGGAAAGTGCTAGGATAAACCCCACCCTTTTGATTGGGAATTACGATAGACCGCACATGAATGAACCATCATGTGCATGGGCAAGCCTATGCCTATCCCCCTAATAGTATTAGATAACCTACAATCAAAACAAGAGATATGAAGAATGCTATTGCAGTTTTAGTTTTTGCCGTTATCCTAGTCGGAGAAATGATGGCACAGAATGTCCTGCAACTTGAGGGCCGAAGAATGACTCCCTTTGATATTGCCTGGGATAATAATGGAAATAAGATCATGGTTGGGCAAGTCGCACTTCGTTATGATCATGATCTCGACCCGGGTCCCGGAACCTACAGCCTTTCCGGTACGGATGGCCAGGCTGGCTTGATTGCCTCATACAGTGAACGGAATGAGTTAAATTATGTCATCTCCATTAGCGATGAAGATATCCGGCCAACCGTTGATGTCTTTAATGTCGAAGTGGATGATGACAATAATATTTATGTCGTTGGTACTTTCATTGGCAAGGCGGATCTGGATCCCGGACCTGCTGTGGTGGAGTTACAGGCGAGTACGGTCAACGAACCCCGTTCCTTCCTGGCTTCTTATGATGACCAAGGACAGCTGCGTTTTGCTTTTGCTTTACCCTACCTTGGAAATCTGCCTTTTCAAGGTGGCCTGAACTTCTACGGGGTAAATCGTATCCTGGAAGTGGATGCATCAGGCAACAGTTACTTGCTCATTCGTCCAGTGTTACCCATTGGCTTCGATCTTGACCCAGGCGCTGGTGAATACATCGCTAGTTCCAATCTGGAGGTGATCTCCTACGATCAAATGGGGCAGTTCCGGTTTGGGTATCCTGTGCCACCCAATACGGTAAAGCTCGGCTGCGGCAGAAACGGAACACACTTTATTATTGGAACTATTTCAGAATCATCTTCCGGCCAGAATTTCGATTTTGCGCCTGGTGAGGCTGTAGTTACTATCAATGATATTGAAAACTCTTCCTTCTTTTTTGCTTCCTATTCTTCGTTGGGTGCACTGAACTTTGTCAAGGTGACGCATGGCCCCAATGCTGCGCCAGCTCACATCGGAAGTGATGCCGACGGTAACATCTATATCACGGGTAAAATGTCGGGTGTTGTCGACTTTGATCCTGGGGCTGCGGTTTCAGAGTTGGTAGTTAGTGAGTTTGAGTTTGATCAGGTGGGCGATTTTTTCCTAGCGAAATATAATATAAATGGAGACTTCCTAACAGCATATGCACTGCAGGATTTAGTGGGACAGGTGAGCTCGGAACATATTACCGAGATGGAGGTGGATCAACAGGGTAATGTGTATCTGATTGGCTTGCTGGCTGGGGGGAGTGTTGACTTCGATCCTTCTAGTGGCGAAAAGGTGCTTTCCGGTGGATTTAATAGTGTGGGGTCTCCAAACACTAGCTTTTATATGGCTACTTATGACAGTAATTGGAACTTACTCAATGCTTACAAATTGCCTCATGCTGAGGATACCTACATCGCCTTCGCGCGCCAGCAAGGCTGCAATGTTTATGCCTTGTCAGGACGCTTAAATAGCAGCAGCCCATTTGATTTTTTGCCGGATGCACGGGAATTATTGATTGATCGAGATGGTCCCTTCATCTTTACGAATGCTGCTCTAGAGATAGCAGGACAGAGTAATTGCTTGTTGACAAATGTGGAAGAGACTGGAGCTACTACCAATCATATAAGGGTCTACCCGAATCCCAGCACTGGACCAATTCAGGTACAGATAGGCGATAATCCGGGATATGAAAAGTTGGAGATTTTTAATGCCTTGGGCCGTCGGGTTTACACGGAGCGAATGACGGGAGACCAGCTGGATGTAGACCTACAGTCGCTTCCTAACGGATTTTATTTTTTACAGCTGTCTTCCTTGGATGGTCGTCATCGGCAGTCGCGGAAATTGCAGTTACATAAGCACTAGACCTAGGTGCCAACTACTCAAAGTTATCGCTTCTAAATTTATCGACTCACGTTCTCTAAAATTGACCGATTATGAACAACCATAAGCGTCTCCTTTTATTGGCTTTATGCTGCTTGGCCATGCTACAAACTGGCCTGACCCAGCCCGGAAATTGCGACAATGCTGGCTTTGAGATAGGAACTACAGATGGCTACCGAACTTATATCGGTAAGTTGGATGGAAGAGGTGATCTGATTATTGATACGCCTGGACCTGATCCCGAGCGACATAGAATCATGAATATTTCTGATGGCTATGACCCTATTGCTGAGCGGTATTGTGAAATTAATAAATTCTTGTCTGTAGTACCACAAGGGGCGGGACAGTACGCTATGCGATTGGGAACTTCTGGTACTGGTGCCCAAGCAGAGCGAGTCGTGCTCAAGTTCACTGTAACTCCTGAAAGAGCCTTCTTTCTATTGAGTTACGCTGTATTGCTACAGGATCCAGGCCATGAGCCCTTTGAGCAACCTCGGTTTGAGTTGAGGATTCAAGATGAAAATGGCAATACCTTCGATTGTGGGGAGTACCAGGTAAGGGCGCAGGAAAATATAGCGGGCTTTGAGAACTGTGGTATTTGGCGGGTGCGGCCGTGGACGACTGCCGGTTTTGAACTACAGTCCTACATGGGGCAAGAGGTACAGATCGAAATATTGACCACGGACTGTTCAAAAGGTGGGCATGCAGGCTATGCGTATTTTGATGCTAGTTGCCGCCCGCTGGAGCTGAACTTGCAGGGATACTGCCCTGGTACGACCTCCGCCAAGCTCATTGCTACGGAGGGCTTTGATCGCTATCAATGGAGCACAGGCGCTACGGATAATTTGATCACGATCGACAATCCTGTGCCAGGTACGCCTTATGCTGTCACAGTCACCAGCGCAACGGGCTGTACCCTAGTACTTCGTGATACTTTACCCACGATTACGGAGCTTAATCCACCGAGTTTTACCACGGTCCCAGATACCACCCTTTGTCCGGGTAATAGCCTTTGGATTCGCCCAGCTGGAGCATACCTGGGAGATATTTTTAGCCCTAGTTTGGGATTTGCTGCCGATTCTTTCCTACTGGTTCCTACAGAAACTACTACTTACCTGTTTTCTACTCAGGATGAGTACGGATGCCATTCTGATACCCTGCGCCATACAGTGCGTGTAGATAGTCAATCGGTCTTGATCAGCATAGATCAGGTAGAGGTTGACTCCACCAGCTGTGCTGATTTGTCAGATGGGCGGATTAGTCTGCAAAGCAATGCACACCAGATTTTATGGGATAACGGTAGTACTAGTGAGACGATAAGTCAACTTGCTGCTGGCAGTTATCCCGTTAGGCTGTACGATCGGAATGGATGCTTTATCGACCGTTCCTATCAGGTTAAGGCGCCGAGTCCCGTGAGTTTTGGGGCTGTGGATATCGATCCGGTTTCCTGCTTTGGGGATAGTGATGGCAGTATCATAGCTGTTCCTACTGGAGGGGTCGGGCCTTATTTCCTTCCCGGTAGTAACTCTCCGGTCGATTTGGTGGAACGAAGAGGGCTGGTTAGCGGTAGCTATGTCTTAAGGATAGTGGATCGCAATGGATGTTCATATAACCAAAGCTATACGGTTGATCAACCTACTCAGCTCCTAGTAGACCTGCTGGCGGACAGTGTTCGTTGCTATGGTGAAAGCAATGGCCGTATTCAGGCGCTGCCGAGTGGTGGTATATTGCCCTATACCTATAATTGGGAAGAGCTGTCCGATCTTAGTGTAGACCAACTGTCCAATTTATCGGTGGGTAGCTATAAGGTGGAGGTTCAAGATGCCAACGGATGTTTGGCTAGTCAAATGGTAGAAGTTGGACAGCCAGCAGCATTGGAAGTTTTAGAAGTTCAAGTGGATAGTGCCTCTTGTCATGATAGTAGCGATGGCCAAGCTTGGTCTTTTGTTGGTGGTGGGAACGGCGGTTACCAATATGATTGGAGTGCTCCTGGAAGTCCAAATGGTCCATCGGTAGACGGACTAGCTCAAGGTGAGTATTCTGTTACTGTACAGGATAGGAAAGGTTGTAACACCGCCGAATCATTTGAAATACTTGCACCAGCGCCACTGCTGCTAGAAGCTATGGTCGACAGTGTGAGTTGCTACGATGGGATGGATGGAAGAATCTGGTTGGGGGTCGAGGGGGGCAATGGCGGGTATCAATATCATTGGGTAGACAGCTCTGTAAGTACTCCTAATCGCTCGCAACTGTCAGCGGGCTTCTACGAGGTAGGGGTATTGGATCAGAAAAATTGTCAAAGCTCTTTATCTATTTTAGTAGAGCAACCTGATTCTATTTCAATTGCGGAGATTGCCCGTAGTTTTCCTGACTGCGAGAAAGAACAGCCTGGATCGGTAACTATCGCAGCAATGGGTGGTAATGGCGGGTACCAATACCTTTGGGAAACGGGGCTAACGGGGCCTACGATTACGAGTTTCCAGGCTGCTAGTTTTCAGGTACAGGTAACCGACCGAAAAGCCTGTGTGTATAGGTCTACTGCCCATGTGCCGGGCTTGGAAGTTGGGGTATTGGCGGAAGCTAATTTTCTTGATTCAACTTTTGCGATATGTGCAGGTGAGAATTTGAGTCTGTCCATCGATGCTAACCATTATATCGCAGAAAGTTTCTGGAGTTCCACCGAAAACCTGCCTTGTGATACTTGCTTTTTCTTTGACTTCGAACCTATCTCTTCTGCTGCCTATGAAGTCATCGCGATAGATGTAAAAGGCTGTAGGGATACTGCCTCTGTTTTTATTCCTGTCGAACAATACGATGCTAAGTTATTGGTAGAGGGAGATTTTATCGGAGCGCAACAGTTGGTTTGTTTTGGGGACGAAGTGAAGCTCAGTATTGTGGCAGATCCGCCAGCGGCAAGTATCCACTGGGAGAGTGCTCAGAAAATATCCTGCGATGACTGTCCAAGCATTAAGTCGAGGCCTAGCGATTTTAGCAGGTATCAAGTCAACGTTTTGCATGAAAATGGATGTGTTTCTGAGCTCAGTACAGATGTGAATGTGCGAAGAGATTATTGCCAAGCTTTCATACCCAATGCTTTTTCTCCTAATGGGGATGGCGTTAACGACCGTTTCACCGTGCCTGGGAGTCGCTCGGGGGAATGGATCCGAAGTCTACAAGTATATGACCGCTGGGGCATGCTGGTCTACCAGGGTGAGGACATTCGAGTTGGGACAGCAGAAGGTTGGGATGGCCTGATACACTCTCGCCCCGCGCCAGTAGCTACTTATGTCTATATGATCATCATTGAGCACTTTGATGGTTCACAGAGCCTCTACAAAGGAGAGGTGAGTTTAATTCGATAGCCTCTGACAGTTTGGTACAGCCAAGATGATGATCTGTAATTTTGCCATCGACTTATCTTGGATAATATTGTAGATGAGCGGGGAAGGTATGCTCCAGAAGTATGGGCCTACTGTCAGAAGAAATGACCGTAAGGCTCATCTTCACTTCGCTGTTTTATTGCAATAATTAGTATTTTGGATGTACTTAAATTCCGAAGTACTCGCTCGGGATGTCGGCTTTGCCTCCAACTGCTTATATCTATTGAGGTTTTGAGTAGGCGGAACAAAGTGACGTCCCGATCTTGGAGGTAAGACTAAAGCACATCGGGAAGAGCATGTCCCTGAAGATTAGGCCCCGATGAAGCACTTCTCAAGCTTGACGTTGATCAAGCCACGAATTACTCGATCGACATGGATAGCCTAACTCGAATGTATTCCCCGGTTGGAGGTATACAGACGCATACGGATTTTACAGCATCTTTGAGCTGGTTAAACTTATAGACTAGCAATCAAATCTTTAAGGTTTAGGTAGGTCATCGATAGTATCGGTGTGGCATCTCGATCCCAGGTGTTGGGGTTACGCCGAATCATATTGGCGCATCGGTCAAGCGAGGTACTTATTGTTTGGCATGTTCTGACGAAAAACTTATCCTTGGTCTTGCCAATGAGCTGGGGCAAAGTTTTGTAATAGTTGCCTTTTTCTTTTAGGAATCCTCGAAACTCCATGGCTAGGGCTACGGATTGACCATTTTGAATGCGTTCGAAATGGAGTTTCAGGAATTCTAGGTCGCTTTCTAGTACTTGACCTTGGAAGTTGATAAAGTCCCGGAATTCTTCTTCTAGTATCAAAATTTGCTGTTGTACACTAGCAGAATCCACTGCATCTGGACATAATCCCAGGTACTGCTGGTAAGTGGTAATGGCCGATGGGTATTGGTCATTGGCTTCGTAGGCAAGGGCTAGGTTGTAAACTCCATGGCAATCGGTGGGATGGACCCCAACAAATTGTTCGCAGCTAGCTAGTGCCCGTTGAAAATCCTCAGTTTTAAATTTGTCTACGGCAGCTTGGAAGGTAGCATTGGACTCAGCCGAGAGATTCGATAAGTAAGGTTCTTTCTTTGGTAGGTAGGTGCGATTGAACTTGCGGAATGCCCTGGTCAATTGTGTCTGGTTTTGGGCGTTTAGGTATTTGCCACCAGATTGTTGGGAGAGATATTGCAGGTCTCGTTCTGCTGGTGATCCAGGAGCGATGTTGAAGCCGATGGTATAGTATTTAATGGCTATGCCTTGAGCGCTGGTTCCTCCGCATTGCCCGGCTGTTACGCTAGAGGAGGTGGTCTTGAGCGGTGCATTATGGTATACGCCATTGGGGCGAATTGAGCCACAGGTACCTTGTCCGTCGCTCAGGAGAATTAACTTACCTTCTTGCTTGCCGTTTTGCGTGAGGCGAGCGGCAAGCTTACATTCTGCTGCACTGATGGCATTGGCGAGGGGAGTACTTCCTCCTGTATATAGATTCGCTACACTGGCTTCTGCGGCTTGTAGGTCAGTGCTGAAAGGAAAAATCTCAGTGGTTGGGTCATTCTGACAGGCTCCTTCGAACCCATAAATGGCTACTTCATTGGCTATGCCTTGTTGCTGCCGCCTCATACTGGCTAGGGTGGTGCGACTGGCATTTTTCGCTTGTTCGATTTTTGGTATTGTGCCTGCACCATTCTGCCGCATGCTTCCTGATAGATCAAAAAGAAATAGGGTAGAGAATCGATCCCCACAGGATTGATCTAATTCTTTGCGCACTGCTGCTTTTAGGTTGTAATTCACCAAGCCCCAGACTGCTGCTACGGATGTACTATTGGAATTCAAATAGGCATAGAGCGCATTCTTATTGATCCCAATCCCGACGGTGTAGACCTTCACCTCGGTACCTACTTTTACAATGTACCTGACTACTTTGCCTTTATGTAGTTCATGATCCATCTTTGTATAGTTGGTTATCGAATAGGGGGAGGTGCCCAACTTGGTCACTATTGGACCGAAGACAGGAAGCTTGATCATCCCACAATCCTCAACGGGGGCTGAACCTGCAAACGGAGCTGTATTGCGCGCCGCACTTTTCATTGTTTTGAAAACCAGTTCTTCACTACAGCAGGGATCTTTACTTGTATCACAGATCGTTTCCAGATAGGTATACATATGATAATTCGGTGCATTGCGGTCATAGGTCTGTACAATATCGGCGTGAGCTGGGCAGATATCACCCGTGGAGTTGATGATCCTAAGGACCTCTATATATGTATGGGGCCTGTCTAGCTTTGCTCTTTCTGGAAGGTGGATTTTATGTGAAAGACTGGCGGCTACTTCCTGGACAAAACTGACGCAATCCTGCACTGTCAACTGATAGGTGGCATTGGCCCATCGGTTCCGAATTTGGAGTGCTCTTTCATATTCTTGCTGATTTACTTCAACCCTGAATCCGTAGTCAGGTTGTGTGATGAAGTCGTCTCGAATCTGGCCGGGTACTTCTCCAATAAAGAAACCTTTAGCGAGATCTACCCTCGAAGCGGGATAAAATCCCCACACGCCATCTACTATGGTTTGTCGGCGGGTATTGTCCTCCCGTACATACCCGACGAAGGCATGACCTACCTTGCCAGCAGTGGTAGCATAGAAGTTGATAAATCTGCGCTCCTGAGCATGTACTGTTGGACTAGATATCGTGCATAGGAAAGCAATTAGTAGTAATGAAAAGGTATATCTTAACATGGCCTATTTACATTTACAGGGGAAGGAAAATGGAGAGTGGAGTGTGATGAGGCCAGCACCCGGTGAAATTAGTTTTCTGCCAAGTGCTGGACCTTTACTTGTTTATTTGATTAAGCTTGATACGGCGGTTTGGTATTGTTCCTTGTTCAAGGTCAGGGAACTCCAGTCGGTCTTGGCGTAGACGGTGCCGACTAGTTTTCCGACTGCTCTTGCCCGCTTCTTGGCTTTTGGATGACTGGTATAGATCGTATCCAACAACTGTTTGGCTAGGACTTCCGCTCCTGCTGCTCCTAGTTTTTGAAGGGGATTCTGGCCGTGGGTTTGCATGCGCAATCGATCCGATTCCAAGGAGGCTATTAGCTGCCCGCTTAGTTTGCTTTGGAATGAGGAAGTCGCCGTCAGATCCTCCATTTTGTTCCAAAACTTAGCTGCTTCCCTGATGTCATAACCTGCCTGAAAGGCATAGAAAAGGCCTACTCTGTCGGCCTGGGCTTCCATTTTGGTTTGCGGCTTCATCATGTTTGAAATAGCTGCGGGGGTTAGACTATTCGAGAAATCTACTAGGGTTGAGGCGATTTCAGGAGACAGATCAGGAGCCATCTCGTAGAATTGCGACTTCATAGATTTATTGAAGAAAGTCTGAAAGAGGCCATCTGTTTTACCCAAGGCGAGAAGGTTTTCGTATCGCTCTCGTCCGTGTTCATGAGTGACATGTGCAATTTCGTGACCTAATATAGCGGCCAGTTGTGCTTCATTTTCCAGGATATCCAGTAGCCCCGTATGGACGAAAATCATCCCATTGGGAAAAGCAAAGGCATTTGGAACTGGATCATCGATTACGTAAAAGCGGTAGCTGACTTTGCCTCCTTCAAACTGCCCCTGTTGTACATGTTCTGGTAGCAGACTGTATCCGACTTTATTGACGTAACCCTGTAGCTCGATATTGTTGGTTAATGGATAGCTGTATTTGCCTACTTGGATTTCTCCATTGTGCAGGCCTGTGGGTGGGACATAAACTCCAACGGGGACTTGACTAATCCTTGAGGTGTTATTGGTTAGATTATTGTTGGCGTCTGCTATGAGTTGTTGTTCTGGTTTGGAAAAGGTGTTGCGACAGAGTGTTACCTTTTGGGCTTCGATCACGCCTTCTTCATCTTGAATTCCACGTACATCAACATAGAATTGACCTGCTGGTAGAAGCGGATGATCGAACTTTGGGACCATGAACCCCGCACAATCGCATTTCTTTTTCTTTAGCATTCCCTTTTCTCCTGCAATACTGGTGCCAGGGGCAAGCTTGATAGGATAACCATCTACCATAGCGATATTTCCTTCGATCACGCCTTCAAATAAGCCGCTGATCTTAATCTTTCCATCTGCTGATATATCTGTATCGATGGAAGTGGCTACAAAGTTTTCGCCTTCGAATTCATAAGAAAGCTTGGAGATCGTCGTACCTTCTTCGATTTGTTCTGGGGCTAATTTTTTGTTTTTTAAACCACGGAACTTGGTCTTTCCTGTAATCTTCACCTTTTGTAAGGTACCATGCACACTGATGGTAATCGATTCAAAGGGTGCCTCAAATGTTTCCACGTCTACTGCTGTGAAAAAGGCTTTTTGAGCTGATAGAGGGCTTTGTGCCAGTAACATCAAGATGAATAGAAGACCGAGTATCCCAGATGAAGAAGGGGACTGGAAGAAGCGGTGTATCGGTAGAGCGATATAATTTCTTATAAGCGGTGAAATATGATATTGCACTTTCATTTTTACCTGTTTTGAACGTTTACCAATTGATTTGATTGAGCGGCTTTTCCCGGAATACAAGCTTCCGAGTAGCCATAACAAGACAGATAGTATGCTAGATCATTTTAGTAAGGTGCATAAGATTCCAGGCTCTACCATTCGCCGTAGCGACTTAGAGCATTTGGTGGAACGCCTTGAGACTTTACTTTTCCTTTAGCGTTGCCTCAGCGGTCTGCTGCACTGCTTATCGAATTATTCAGGGATATGAGCGATTCAGCTGAAAGGCTTTATATACTAATGTCTTTTCTCTGCTAATAAGTAATCAAATAGGGGAGAACGTTAACAATGGAGCTGATTTTTTTCAGGAGGTCCCTTATTAATTGGAGCATTGGCCATAAGGCTCCGGTCAGTTTAGACTAAGGCGAGGTGCTTAGGTGAAAGGTACCATGGGTGGGGATAATAGCATGAACTGATTTAAACTTATTGGCTGTCGACGAGGCCAAAGCATTGGATTTACTGACGAAGCTCTTTTTGAGCCTGTCTGCTGGCGCTA
>ENA-UENX01000642-UENX01000642.1-marine-metagenome-genome-assembly--contig:-NODE-642-length-10583-cov-152.315640_pt1 | contig 10583 bp, 9 predicted proteins | sample MGYA00237875_ERZ529327 | MGnify/ENA primary metagenome ERZ529327 (study PRJEB26372, sample SAMN05368347) | marine metagenome | biome: cultured habitat; feature: ocean water; material: water; isolation...
TCATCCCTTATTACCTATTATGTAATAACATATATTACATAATAAGTAATTTTCTAACAGAAAGGGAGTAGCATATTTTCAGATTTAGGATTTAATATACTAACTAGAAAAATATAAAAATAGATAAAATTACTCATGCAACTTGTTAACAGTTTACATTTCAATAACCTGCGCGGTGATTTATTGGGTGGTCTGACTGCGGCAATTGTTGCACTACCTCTAGCTTTAGCATTCGGGGTATCTTCCGGTGCTGGAGCAATCACAGGTCTCTACGGTGCCATTTTTGTTGGCTTTTTTGCTGCTCTTTGTGGAGGTACACCCTCACAGATTACCGGTCCGACTGGTCCTATGACCGTACTCATGGCAACGGTTTTTACCACTCTGCTCGCTGATAACCCAGATGCCGGTCTGGAGATGGCATTTACCGTTGTCATGCTCGGCGGAATATTCCAGATACTTTTTGGGGTTCTTCAGCTAGGAAAATATATTGTCCTAATTCCCTACGCTGTAATCTCAGGATTTATGTCCGGAGTCGGTGTAATTATTATCATCATTCAAATCGGCCCGTTTCTCGGTCATCCGGCCTCTGCTAGTGTAGCTCAATCTATCAAGAAAATCCCAGAATTTTTAATTAATCTTAATCCCGCTGCAGTAGGGTTAGGAATTCTCACAATAGTAATTCTTTTATTCACACCACGTAAAGTAACTGCGATTATACCGTCTCCATTGTTAGCATTATTAACTGGAACTTTGATTTCGGTATTCTTCTTGTCAGACAGTAATCTTATACTTATTGGAGAAATCCCTACTGGTTTGCCCAAGCTACACTTACCAGTATTTACCTTCAATCAACTACAAAATATGCTTGTGGATGGTTTGGTACTAGGAACCCTAGGGTCTATTGACTCCCTACTCACCTCTCTGGTTGCTGATAACATTACCCGAAGCAATCATGACTCCGATCACGAATTAATTGGTCAAGGAATTGGAAATATAATGTCTGGATTATTTGGTGGACTACCAGGAGCGGGAGCAACAATGCGGACTGTTGTTAACGTTCATGCTGGTGGAAAAACTCCCTTATCGGGTATTGTCCATTCTATTATTCTATTACTTATCCTTTTGTGGGCTGGAAAGTTGACTGAAGCAATTCCTCAAGCTATCCTCGCAGGTATCTTACTCAAAGTCGGAGTTGATATTATTGACTGGGGATTTCTCAAACGAGCACATAATTTATCACTCAAAGCTGCTGGCATTATGTACAGCGTATTGATACTGACTGTATTCGTTAATCTAGTTACTGCAGTCGCAGTTGGTATATTTATTGCAAATCTCTTGACTGTCAAACGTCTTAGTGATATGCAAATTAATGATATTAAGGCTATAGTTGAACCGAATGATGAAATTCCTTTACGGGATCAAGAAAAACAACTACTTAAGGAATGTCGGGGTCATCTTCTTCTATTACATCTTGGTGGACCAATGAGTTTTGGGGCTGCCAAGGCTCTCTCTAGACACATGGGGATGGTACAACAGTATGATGTTCTTATTCTTGACCTCAGCGATGTTTCCTACCTTGGAATTACTATGTCCCTTGCTCTTGAAAATATGGTTACAGAAGCAAGTCGAAAACATCGTGAGGTGTTTATTGTAGGTGCATCTGGTGGAGTTAAAACTAGACTGGGAAAGTTAAAGATATGGAACTTTGTACCTCGACAGAACCTAGTAGGAACACGCATCAAGGCTTTGCAACAGACACTTAACCTCCTGGTTGAACGAAAAATTTAATACCTAGAGGTTGTTTGTCAACAATTATCAAATTTTTTTAGATCAAATCCGCTAATACTCAACTTGCAAGCGGATTTGGTATTACTTATTTGATAATATTATCAATCCCAGATTGAATACCCTTAGCTCCGTTCTGAATAGGATCATTAATATTAACATCAGAAGTAACTAAGGCCACAGCTTTAACCAATGCTTGCTTGCGATCCATCAACATATTTTCTGAAGGTACAATATTTAAAACTCCTAATTTTTCTAATCGGAGTTTGACACTTCCTGCAGCACCAACTAGGAATACATTACGACCTGTATCAATAGTTTCCTGAATTACATTTTCTATTGCTAGAGCTGAAGTTACACCCATGTGAGGTACTTCGCTCAAGTCTACAATCAAAACTTCATAATTATTTAAATGTGTGTGCTGTCGAGAGATGGCTTTAGAAATACCAAATATCATGGGACCACTTAAATGAAACAGTAAAATTCGACCTTCAGCACGATCTAGTAATTCTTTTTCATCATTGTCTAAAATGATCGCATCATCAGCATCAGTAATAGCTTTAACATCTTCAGATTTTAGCTGAGTCAGGCGATCAATAGTCAAAACATTAGCGATAAATACCCCAATACCTACAGCAGTAATCAAGTCAACAAATACAGTTAAACCAATAACAGCGTACATAATGATCGCCGACTTCCAGGAAATGCGATGAGCACGCTTGAGGAATCCCCAGTCAATAATCTTAATGCCTACCTGGAAGGCAATACCTGCCAAAACAGCCATTGGGATTTGTGCTGTTAAACTGGCAGCTCCCAAAACTACAACCATTAAAATGACAGCACGGGTGATACTAGATAGAGCAGTGCGAGCTCCTGTATTAATATTGACTACAGTACCCATAGTCGCACCAGCACCTGGAATACCGCCAAATAAACCAGAAGCTAGGTTCCCTAAACCTTGACCAATTAATTCTTTATCAGAGTCGTGTTGAGTACGAGTTAAACTGTCAGCTACCACAGAAGTAAGAAGAGCATCAATACAACCCAGCATTGCTAATACTATAGCATCAACTACCATTAACTGTAACTGACCGGCAGTAAAGTAAGGTAGTTGTAAGCTAGGAAGACCACTAGGAATTTCACCAATACGACGAATATCAATATCTGAGAAAAATACAATAGAAATTATTGTTCCTATTACTAATGCTACCAATGGTGCTGGAAAAATTTTCTTGAGTTTAGTTGGCATAGAAAACAGGATAACTACTGTAAGAACTGCTAAACCTGTTTCTATGGGATTAATATTATTTAGAAGTTGAGGAAGATTCTCAATAGTAGCAATTACACCGCCCTTGGGACTAGCTTGTCCGAGAAAAGGACCTATTTGCAGGATAATTAGGATAAGACCAATGCCTGACATGAAACCAGATATAACATTATAAGGCATCATGGTAATATATTTACCCAGCTTTAAGAAACCAAAACTGATTTGGAATAAACCAGCTAGCATTACCACTGTAAATGCCATTGTCATGCCGTTTTCTGGGTTAGTAGCAGTTAAGTTCGCAATCACTGCAGTCATTACCACCGTCATTGGTCCAGTAGGTTCAGAAATTAGAGTAGGAGTACCACCAAACAGTGCTGCAAACAAACCCACTAATACAGAACCATATAAGCCAGCAGCAGGACCTGCACCTGAAGCAACACCGAAGGCAAGTGCCATTGGAAGAGCAATCACGGCAGCAGTTAAGCCACCGAAAATGTCGCCCTGAAGGTTTCTGAAATGTATTTTATTGAAAACTTGCGTAGCCATAGCTTGATTTGATGAATAAGTTCAAGTAATTTGTTTATTGAATTTAGTCGATATTATTCATATATAACATTGACTATCATATATGGCACGATTGTTATAAAAATTGATAGTAAATGCAATACTTAAGAGTTTGCAATTACTTATATCAATATTAATATTTTCTTTATTTTTCTTATTACAGGAGGAAAAGTCCTTGATTCAGGCAACTTTATATTAGTTAAGAGTGTTCCAGACAGTGGCTTGTCACGGCAGCCTTAGTAAAACTACTGAAGAGTTTTTATTACTTAACCCACTGTCTCTGCTCAAGTCAAGCAATTCGAGCAAATTGATAAGCAATTGTACTTAATAAGCGTTGGTAGAGAATTATTAGCCACTTGTCAAGAAATCTTTGAACAGCTCGATCGCTTTGAGATAATAGTTGCTGATATTAACAGTACAAGACAAGGACCTAAGTACAGGACAAAAATTTTAACATCCTAGAAAATCATCTATTTGGCTAGATATCTTGAAGAATATATATACGCCAAAACTCTAGACTAGACAATAGGGAAAAAACTTTGAGCTTTACCCCCATATTTTTTGATGAGTAGAGGACAATACTCATCTAACCAAACATATACGTGATATGCCCAACACAGTGCTAAAGTTAATAAAAATATCGTTTTAGTTAGACATTTTGGTTCAGTTATGTGACTTGACTTAAGGTCAAAACCTCTACTTTGAAGGCAACCAAACAACGTTTCAATCTTCCAGCAACAACCATAATCGTGAATCGCACTTTCCCCGGGGCGATATAGCTGCCGTCACCATTCTCTGCCAACGCTAACTAGTATCAATAGTTCTTGTGATTCAAATTTTAAGGCTGATACATATATTCAGATTCCCCAAACGTTCTGGCATTTGAGGAAACTTCTGACTTCAACAACGGCTAAACTCCTAAAAATCACCCTTAAAGGTAAATATCGGCCTCTATCACCAATTAAGTCTGTGTGACCAATGCTGATGGGAAACCCCCAATTAAACGAAAGATATTTAAATCATTGTTTACCTAGAAATTCTATACCTACTGTTAAGTATGCTACTCACCCCTTACCTAATAGGAAAGCAAATTTCTCCTATTCGTTCAGTAGTTTGGGAATTTCCTTTTTTCGGCAAAATCTCCCAAATTATGATAATTGCCAAACCGTGATCAGCAATTCCTAACAGGAGAATGTTGTATGTATGTTTTCCAAGCTGCCATTGAGTTCGGTAATTACTCAAAACCCACTTTTGTAAGTAGTTCATAATGGCAATCACAGTCTAGACGAATTCTCTGGTATCTATGTCAAAATGAGGAAAAAACCTGTGTAAGTGCTTGTAATGAGAACTTATCTTTGGTAGAACCAAAACGATTAACTGTTACCCTTCATTTTACAGTTGCTGTTGGTGTTGGAGCATCCCCAATTGCCATTCCATAATAACCAGATGCCTTTATCCGCTTGAGCTATATTGACTTAAAGCCATATCAGTTATAGAACTCAGACGATAGAGGAGACTGCATCTTGGGATACTTTTATGTCCCTGGTTGCTACCACTCGTAAGCTAGGATTAAGCTTTTTTGAAGATGTACACGATCGCATTTCTCAGACTATAGAATATTCCTGCTGTGGCAACTATTATTTATGTTCGCGGAGGGTGGCGTTAGCCGTATCACTTCCTTTAGATAAGACTTCAAATTCTTGAGTATTACCCTTGACTATTTCAACTGCTGCTGAAATCAAATCTGTGATCGCCATAGCAAACTTCGCTCATCTATAACTAGACTCAGCCCCAACTCATTTACAGTAAATTCTTGATGTCTTGCTTCTTGGACTCTTGTCTCTCGCCCTAGAGTATGATTGATTTCTTCCTAAACACCATATCCGTGCCATTTACAAAATTTTGTTGATACAGTTTGCCAAGGTGGTAGCTTCTACAGCAAAGAACGCCAATAAAAACTAGAGTAAAGGATATAGAATATACTATTTACTACTTCTGTGAGATTAGCATTTAGTTTTAGCCCTGGTTGAGAGGTGTTTCAGTAGCATAGGTTCGAGTAGTTCCCACTGGCGAGCCCTTAGAGCTCTGTCTAAAAATTTTCACATTTTCACGACATTTATTTGACAGTGATCATTATTTTTTATTTTCCTACCTTCAATACTTTTTTATGGCTATCTTGAGCTTTTTTTTACAAATAGTCTCTAACATACAGCAGATTTCGGGCAAATGATGTACAAAGTAAATAGTGAAAATCATTTAGTACGCTAGGCAATGTGCTCGCGTAGCTGTACCTTATAACAACGGAAAGCTGTATCTACTTTGCTTTGAGCCATTTTTAGCAATAGGTATGTATTTCCCTTACCCCTAAAAATTGCTTAACATTTTCACCCTTGAAACATATCAAAATACTAAGAAGAAGATTAATAGCTAATATTTGTGAGATTAAAAACCCAGTTTCCAGAAGAAACCGGGTTGTAATAAATTAATTATTTAGGGAACAAGTTATCATCAAAAAAGAGAGCTAATTCTCCTTTTTCGGATTCACAATATACTCAGATGAAATCTTTTCTACCTGCCCTAATTTTACCAACGCTTGATAAAAAACTGCTGCAACTTCAGCACGAGTAGCAGGTTGATTTGGATTCAGCATTTTTACATCTGGATGGCTCACTACTAATTCAGCAGCAGTTGCAGCAGCTACTTTTTCTTTAGCCCAATCAGGTATTTCTGTTGTGTCTTTGTAAACACTTAAAACACTATCAGGATCAGATGGAATTTCTAGACTTAAGCCACTAGCTAAAGAAACTAACACCTGCAACCTTGATACTTTTTCTTCTGGGCGAAAAACATCCCCTGGATACCCACTTAAAAAACCAGATTTAGTAGATGTTTGAATTTCACTTTGAGCTGTTGAATCTCCTTTGATATCTTTATATACAACAGATTTTTTAGCTGATTTTTCCTCAAATACTTTGGCAATTTGAGCAGCAAATTCAGCTCGTGTTACAGGTTTGTCTGGCTCAAACTGATCATTATTAATCTGAGCAATAAAATCCTGTTCTACCAAAGATTGAATAAAACTACTTGCCCAAAAACTATTAGGAACATCAGAAAATTTAACCGTGCTACTAGAAGATATATCAGGAGAGGGTAATGCTGTTGAAGGCAAAGAAGTTTCCTTTTCTTGGGGTAACTCTGTTGTTGGAGTAGGAATAGAAGGTGCTACAGGTAGAGGAGCAGTTGTTATTAGATCATCTGTAACTTCCGATGATATAGTAGGTGGAGATTTAGATAATATCTTTCCACTGTCTAATATTCCCAAATTATCAGCAACTGGCGGAGCAGCTTTTTGATTAATTTTTTTTAGCACTTCAAACAATTTAGGTATTGTCTTCGTCTCAGTCTTGACTTGATCTAAACTCTGAAGATTTGGTTCATCATCCTCAACAGGATCAGTCATAGAAGTCAAAGTATCCAGACTTGTTCCTAATTCTTCAGGATTTTGAGAGCTCTCTTCAAAATTTGATCCTGACTTACCAGTCGAAGTCTTAAGTTGAGGTATGTCTAAGCTAAATATTGACTTCCCAGAAGCAATATTGGAACTACCAAAACTTTCAGATAGAGGTGTAGAAAGCATGGGTTTAGAAAGTAGATTAAATCCATTCTTTTCTCCAGTCGTTGCCCAGAAAAATATGCTGCCAAAAGTCCCTAAAGCTACAAATATTGCAATCCACTCATCAGGTTTTACTGGCCTTAGCTGTGATGGTAGTTTTGTCGGTGTATCTGTCATGGTTACTCTATTTATATAGCGCTACATCTAGATTAAACTAAATATTAGGAATTAAAAAGTTGAGTATCACAAAAATCAAATAAAATGACTACTAAACCATTAATTATTGCTCATCGCGGTGCATCTGGCTTGGTAAAATTTGAAAATACTTTAGCATCTTTTGCTAAAGCTATTGAGTTAGGTGTTTCAATGGTAGAGTTTGATGTTAGAAAAACTCAGGATAATTTATTGGTTGCCTTTCATGATGAATCAATTGATGGGATAAAACTTAGGGATTTGACTTATCAACAACTTTTAAATATTTCACAGAAAAAAGGTTTTGATGTGCCATTAGTAGAAGATGTACTTAAGCTGTGTCAGAGGAAAATTAAACTTGATATTGAATTGAAAGAAGCCGGATATGAATTGGAGATAGTTAATTTAGTTAAAAAATATTTAGATTATCAAGATTATGTCATTAAATCTTTTATTGATACTGCGATTATCACCCTTAAAAAAACTGATAACAAAATTACAACTGGTCTATTACTAGGACTGGGGAATCCCCAAAATTTCATCCTTACTCGATTATCAGAAATTTTTCCAGAATTTCGTTTACTTCTAACTAAAGCTGATTTTGTTTCTCCTAATTATCAATTAATAAAATTAGGTTTTGTGTGGCGGATGAAAATTCTTAATAAGAATATCTATGTTTGGACGATTAATGATGAAAAATTAATGTCTAAAATTATTAAGAAAGGAATATTTGCATTAATTACAGACAGGCCAGATTTAGCTTTGAAGTTATTTGATAGTAATTAATATTTAGCTATTATTTTTTAATTTTTCCTATTCTTGGCTTTCGGACAGTTCATCAATTAGTTAGATATAAATTAAACACCAAATTAAAATTCCTACATCTAAAGCATATAAAACATGACATTGATCCTAAAGAAAACTTTCAAAAAAAACTGCGTCCGCCAGGTCCTAGAGAAAATTAATGTAATTAATCAACATAGGGTGAAAGAAAAATCGGGACTGAAATAGCCAATTCCCTATTGGTGTCTTGACGTTACTAGAATTGGATGAGAATCTATAATAGTTAAAACCATTACTAGTTGTGGAGTTAAGCAAATGGGCCTCTATTACCTTATAGTGGGACTAACACAGGTAAAATGGTGCATTAGAATCCCCCGCTAAAAGCTACTTTTACCTAGAAAGAGCGATCGCTCTTTCATAGACAGTCAAAAATAGGCGAACGCTCTTTCATAGACAGTCAAAAACAGGCGATATAGCTACCTTATGTGCTTCGTCAAAACTATTCAATAGAGACTCTAAAATAGGGATCTAGACACTCCATAGCTAAAATGCTCTATTAAATATGGGCAGCAATGGATAATAATACTATGGGAGAGGTTGGCATGAGCAAGTAATTCTGACGGTAAAACAGAAGGATAATCTAGAAAGAATCCCTAGAAATGGCCATGCACCAGCTAAAAAAAATTCTACACCCTCGAATTTTGCTAATGTGTTACAAAGCAAAAAAGACCACGAGCATCTTGACAGATGAAGAAATAGTAGAAACTTTAAATGTATATAGAAACAAAGTGATACAGGTTTGCTAAAGATTCCTCAGCAAAGGATAAAAACCTGCTCTTAATTGATACCCTCGAAGCACTCCACCCACACCCCCGAAAGTAGATGGGACAACTCAAGCACAAATTATTGCTTCAGGAGGCTCTGACCTACCCCAAGGCAGAGCCTACTGAAGCATCAGATTATTAACTTCAGAACTCCAACAGGGACAAATTGTCACCGAAATTTCTCGTGAAACTGTAAGATATACTTTAAAAAAAGACAATTATGGCCTTGGAAAACTCAGAGGTTTTGTATCCCCGAAAGAGATTTGGCAAGATTTGTATCTCAAATGGAAGTAATCTTAGACCTTTACTTTAATTAACAACCATAATCAACCTTTCATTAGGGTTTACTGAAAAAGTCTGAAAACGGTTGATTTTTATTCAAATAAAAAATTGATGATCATCAAAAATTATCATCATTTATTCAAAAAAAAGTTGAAGTTATTAAAAATACCCAGACAAAAAAACTATAAAAAAAGATACAAAGCCCCTTTTAACAGGGTATAAAGGTTGATTACTAAGAAAGTAAAAAAAGTAATTGCGATTGCAGTTGTGGAAGTTTTAGAAAGTTTAGCTATTACTTTTTTTATGACTAAATCCTCTTTTGCCACCGGCAAAATTTACCTTCAATATGGTGACCTAATCTTTCATCGCTCCTGAGCTTATTTTTTCTGTTATTTATCAATATTTTTGGACGGTATTCCCTCATAAACCAATGATTATAATACCTTTTTCTTTACATAATTTTTGCTTTTCTAATGTTAGGTAAATTTGGTCTGTATAAACTAACTATTGGTAATAACCTATCTAGTTTTTCTACTATTCAACACATAATTTTTGGTTTTCTAATGTTAGGTAAATTTGTTCTACATGAACTAATTGTTGGTAATCAACTATGTAGTTTTTCCTATTCAACTTGAGCTTTTAAATATTGAGATTTGTTATATTCAACCTAAATTATTCTATGTAAAAATATATATCCATCTATACAAATTGCAGATATTTTAGCTCCAAATTCTGTGTTTTTTACCCTTTTTACTCTTAGTATTGTACGGACATAAGATTGATTTAAAATTATTATTATCTCATCTATTCGTTGTTTTTTGTTATCCCACATCAATTATTGTTAATGCTAAATTTCACGGAAATTCAACAATGTTTTATATTATCTAGTACTCAAATTTTCATGACGGGCACCATTCTCAATTAACAGCTTTTTGAGTGCTTAAGTGTTTACTTACATATTTCAGTTGTTTTTTGATGGCTTTCCTCATTAGACATCTCCAAAATAAAAATTAAGGTATAATTGTCATGAAAAATTTGTAAAAACTATATACTAATGACTCAGATATTAGAATATATTAATAACCACCCAAAAGAAATAAAAAGAGTTATTGGGATTACCAATGAGCAATTTAAAAAAATATTAGGAAATGCTCAAAGACTTGCATTAAAAAAAAGACAGGCGATCGCTAGTCAAGAAAAAAGACTATAGTCAGAAAAAAAAGCTTAAAACTCGAGGAAGAAATCATCTTAACTTTATACTATTTACGCCATT
>ENA-UENX01000645-UENX01000645.1-marine-metagenome-genome-assembly--contig:-NODE-645-length-10556-cov-3.339352_pt1 | contig 10556 bp, 6 predicted proteins | sample MGYA00237875_ERZ529327 | MGnify/ENA primary metagenome ERZ529327 (study PRJEB26372, sample SAMN05368347) | marine metagenome | biome: cultured habitat; feature: ocean water; material: water; isolation...
GCCCCAAAACGAAGCAAAAACGCTAGAAAATGCCCCCCCTCCGTCGAACAGTGCATTTTCAGGCCACCACCACCCATTTTAACGTGTTCCTGGATAGATAGTAAATTTGGTGCATTTGCCCTATTTTTAGGATTGACAGTCTTACAGTTCATGTTTGAACTACTATCTTTTCAAGATCATATCAGCGGCCTTCTCTGCTATCATAATGGTCGGTGCATTTGTATTGCCACGAATGATTGTCGGCATTATCGAAGCATCAACCACTCTTAAGTTTTGAATACCATGTACGCTCAGTTGGTCGTCCACGACTGCCATTTCATCATTGCCCATTTTACACGTTCCCACAGGATGATATACTGTTTCTATGGTTTCCTTTAGCCATTTAGCTATGTCAAGGTCTTGTTTTAGCTTTTTTGGTGGATGAAGTGGTTTTCCTTTGAAAGCGGTAAAGGCTGATGCATCAAATATTTTATCAGCCATCCGGTAAGCTTTGATGGCTAAGTCTAAATCATTAGCATCGTCAAAATAATTCAAATTGATTTCGGGTTGCTGAAATGGATTATTTGATTTTAAACCCAAATGACCTGTGCTTCTTGGATTGAGCATTATCATAAAAATGGTAAAACCTTCTTCGTCAGGTCTATCTGCTATTGTTGCATCTATTTTAGTATTCCAGCCAGGTGCAAATAAAAATTGAACATCGGGTCGGTCTTTTTCATCGTCTAAAACGGCAAAACCACCAGAATTAACTGGTGTAGATGTCAAAGCTCCTTTTTTACTAAAGAAGTACTTGAATACATTTTTAATCAAATTAAACCTAGAACTTTCGGTAAGGAGGGTGATTTTCTCTTTTGAAGCATAAACCAGTGGAAAGAAATAATGGTCTTTCAAGTTTTGACCTACACCTTTCAAATCTTTAACTACTTTGATTTGATGCTTTTTTAAATAGTGCGCATCACCAATACCAGAGAGCATCAATAATTGCGGAGAATTTAATGCCCCCGCACTTATCAATACTTCTTTGTTGGCAGTGGCTGTTTTTGATTTCTTTTTATGTTGAAAAATAACACCTGTTGCCTTTGTGCCTTCAAAGGTGATTTTCGTGGTATGGGCATTCGTCAAAATCGTCAAGTTCGGACGATTTTTAGCTTCGTTTAGAAAAGTAGCAGCTGTACTTTGGCGTTTCCCACCATGAATTGTCGTATCATAAATACCTACACCGATTTGATTATCTCCATTAAAATCCTCATTGGTCGGTAAGCCAATTTCGTTTCCTGCCTTTTGAAAAACCTTTACCAATGGATTCTCATAAGTTTCATTTCCTCTACTAACTTTCAAAGGACCATTTTTACCATGATAATCATCTTTTCTATCGTTGTGTTGTTCCGATTTTTTAAAGTAGGGCAATATTTCATCATAAGACCAACCTTTGTTACCTAGGTCTGCCCATTCGTCATAGTCTTTTTTAGCACCTCTGACATAAAGCATCAGATTGATAGAACTACATCCACCAAGCACTTTTCCTCTTGGATAAAAAATGACTTGACCATTGGCATGCTCCAATGGTTCCTGCTTGTAATCCCAGTCTACCTTAGAATGATATAGTTGCGCAAAAGCCAATGGAATACTTATTTCCAATTTGCTGTCTTTGCTTCCTGCTTCTAATAGTAGCACTTTATTATTCGGGTCGACTGATAAGCGGTTGGCTAACACACAGCCTGCTGAACCAGCACCAACAATGATATAATCGTAATTCATACTATTAACGGTTGACGACTGACGAGAAACGGTCAAGCGTAACAGGCGTCTACCGTTTAGTTCGTCCAATAAGCATATTCATCTTCTTTCAGAAATCCTTCCTTCAAATGCTTATCCATTGGAACAGGTGTTTTTAAAGCCCCTTTCCAAATTGGGGTAGATTGTTCTGAAAGGAGTTCTTGCCTGAGTTGCGATAATTCGGCTAACTTTTCGGTTTCAGTAGCTACTAAATTTTTCTGCTCGGTAGGGTCAGTATTTAAATTGAAAAGCCATTCTTTATTTTGCTGCTCATCTACCTGTAATTTCCACCCATCCTTGATCACAAAGGAATAGGTACCGCTTTTACAAAATAAAGGTCGGTCAGGTTCGCCCTCTTGTTCACCCGAAAGAAATGGGAGAATGTTAGTACCATCAATTTTTCTATCTGCTGGCAAAGATGCACCTGCCAAAGAACCAACGGTAGAAAAAATATCTAAGCTAGACACTCGACCATCATAAATTTGTCCTGGAGCAATGCTTTTTGGATAACTGACGATGTAAGGAAGATGAACACCTCCTTCAAAAAAGGAGAGTTTCCAACCGCGATAAGGCTTATTCAAGTCAGGCAAACCAACATAGTGTGGCGCACCATTATCACTTGTAAAAATGATAATCGTGTTATCACTAATCCCATTTTCCGTGAGTGTTTGCCGAATTTTCCCAACGCCTCTATCTACTGCCAAGACCATTGCAGCTTGTACCCGTTCTACATGATCTTCGATAAAGTCGAGCCGGTCATAATCTGATTTTAGTGCTTGCAAGGGCGTATGTACTGCCCAATATGCCAAGTACAAAAAGAAGGGTTGGTTTTTATTTTTCTCAATGACCTTGACTGCTTCATTTGTCAAATAATCTGTCAAGAAGCCATCAGGATTGAAACGACCACTATCATTAAATCGAACATTATGCGTTAGATTGCCCCAAAGAAATTTATCTATTGGGTCAAAAGGCAACTTGGCATTCACCACATTTGGGTCATCCTCAGGTAAGAACAGACTTCCTGTTTCTATCCAAAGACTTTCATCAAAGCCGTGTTTATTGGGTTGAAAAGCGTCAGCAGCTCCTAAATGCCATTTCCCAACCATAGCAGAATGATAGCCTTGTGGTTTGAGCATTTCTGGAATAGTGATTTCCGAAGCGGGCAACCCCATTTCTTCAGCAGGTGGGAGTTGATTATCTATCTCAGCATTATAAACTGGTGGAACTTCGTCATCTTGAGACATTTTGGCTATAAGCTTTCCAAATCCCTTAGCCGTAGGCGTAAATTCATAACCTGCTCGGGTTGGAAATCTTCCTGTTAGCAAAGCAGCTCTCGATGGCGAGCACACCGCAGTAGCAGAATAACCATTGGTGCAGAGGACACCGTCAGCAGCTAATTGGTCAATATTCGGTGTTTTGACTTTGCCGTTGCCCATGCCGCCGCCATAGGTACTGACTTCGTTAAATCCTAAATCATCTACCAAAATCACTATGACATTTGGCTTATCTGATGTTCGAGTAGCAGGTCCATCTTGCCACTCTATCGGCTGATTTTTACTGGTTGGATTTTTAAAACTGGCGATGATGCCTGGCATTTTGTACCAATTATACTTGAACCAAATGCCCCCCGCCACGGCTAGTAGAACAATGATGCCTAAAGTGTAGAGTAGCCTTCTTTTAAATTTTGTCATGACAAGGAAATTGGAAGATGCTCATCACTTTTGAAGTGATGAGCAAATGATTGTAGAAAAAATACTTTCCTTCTTCGACAAATCTCGTGGACAATCATAAAATGAGATAAAAAAGCGATCGTAGAAAGCGTTGCATTTCATTTTTGATTGTCTTCAAACACGAGATTTGTCGAAGAACCAATACTTTTAAATATAACTATTCCTTATTTCCAGCGAAATCATAGGTTAAGGTAACCATAGATCTTCTTCCAATTCTTGGCATACCTGGAAATGCTCGATATTCATTATTAAAAATATTTTGACCTGAAAGATTAATGGTCAAACCGAAATCAAATTTATATCCTACGCCTAAATCCACTACGTTTTTCTCATCTGTTTTACCGGAAAACAATCCACTAAAGGAATCAAAAGAATCATCGTGCTGAAAGGATAGGTTCGCTCTCCAACCTAATTCAGGTCCGTAGTTTGCTCCCAATCGAAACTTATTTTTGGGTATGGATAAAGCATTAGTTCCCATTACACCTTCTGAATCCTTTATTTCTGTTTCAAAAATATTTGCAGAGATGTAAGAGTAGTTGCCAAAGAAAGATAAGTCGGCATTTACATAATATTCTAAACTAACATCCATACCTGTGTAACTATAGGCTTCAAAAGTTTTATAGCCTGCTGGAATATGCACGACCCCATTATCAGGCGTGTTTTCTGCTTGTACTGTTGCCAAAATAAAGTTGCTAGCTAAAGGTGAAATACCTTGTGCGAATCCATTTCCAGCTTGCGTATACCCAGCAGCATATGCTCCTGCAATTTGAGCGGCCGCTGCCTCTGGATTTGGGTTTCCAGCCTGAGTCAAAAGCCCCACTAAAAAAGGAGTAAGTTTTGCCGCTACTCCTGCTCCTAAGTCAGCTCCCATCGCATCAAGTCCTATCAGACCATAAGAAGGGGCTAATGCACTTACAGCAAGGTCACCATCAATCGTTCGGTTGTAAATATCCAATGAAACTTTCAATTTATCAGCGATCAAGCCTACATACCCAAACTCCCAAGTATCTTCTTTAATCAAAGAAGCTTTAGGGCCATTCGTAAAAGAATTAAGTGGTTGTTGCGTAAATAAATCAACACCTGCAAAAGTTCCTGTTGTTCCTGTTGCAAAATTCGCAGGGTCAGTTAGAAACGCATTAATAAGCGGAATCAATGGAGCCAATGCAGGGTTTGCCATGGTTAACTGGGTGCCAACTCCTGTCAAAATTTGTTGCCCAGCCTGCTGGGTTACCGCTCCTTGAACTAAACCCAAAGGCATCCCAGGCGTTCCAAATGGAAGATCTGGAAATGGCAAAGCGCCATTAAAGCTAAGCATTGGGTTTTCCTCAAATGTTACCTCATTCCTATTCCCAATCAGCCAAATATCATAAGCATTAGGGACTAAAGTGGCGAGCGGAAAATCAATGTTAAGGTTTAGTTGAGAAGGAGTGCGAATGGCTCGATTATAACTCGCTCGGAAAGTTTGGGTTGGAGAGGCTTTATAAACTAGCGCTGCTCGAGGAGTGAAGCCCGTTTCCTCCAAAGAATTAAATCGATCTCCTCTTGCTGCTAAAACCAAATCCAGTTTTTTGGCTAAAGCAAATTTCCCTTGAACATAAACTCCAGCTATACTATAATCATCATCATCTTCATTCCGTCCATATACGGTATTTCCTGTTTCATTGATAGACTGTCTATAGTCAAACCCTGCTGTCCAATTAGAATTTAATAGAGTAGGTAAATCAAAGTTATATTGAATCTGCCCTTCAAATTGTTTTCTATCATTTAATGCTCTATTTCCAGTCCGGTATAAGAAGGTAGGTTTGTCCGCTGTACTAGAATTACTCAATAAAAAAGCTTGCGCAAATAATCCACCTTTTTGCATTCTGACTTGTCCCCAAGTATCTGAAGCTTGAGCTAAGCCTTCTCCCTGGTCATTATAGAAAACACCCGATGCACTATTAAATCCTCCAGAAACATGAATTGAAAAATCATCCTGAGGCCTAAATTCTAAAGTGCCTGTTACGGCTGTACTTGTATAATAATTTTGCAAGGGATTTCCGTCACCATCCTCGTCTGTATCATTTACATCCCAAAGTAATTCTCCACGTTTAGTAGGATCAATTACTCCGCCAGTAATTACGGGTTGGTAAATCGAATCTTGAAGCGCTGCGATAGATGCTGCATCACCGGGGTCATTGGGATCTAGTTTGAATTCATTCCCCTTCGTATAATTCGCATTGATTTTAAATCCAAACTTATCAGAAACTTTTGTAGCATGTCGAATAGAACCTCCAAAAGTAGATAACTCTCCTCCCCTCAATTGGACAGTTGTACCAGGGTGGTCAATTGGAGATTTACTTAAAAAGTGAACAACGCCGGCAGTTACTCCGGGCCCATACAAGGCAGATCCTGGACCTCGTACTACCTCAATTCTTTGAATATCAATATTATTTAAGGGCGTATTTAAGGCATCAAATGTTCCCGTACCAGCACCTACCAATGGTCGATAATCTAACATCGGAAATGATGCAGAACCAAACAAACCACCATCACCCCGTAACTGAATATTAATCCTTCCAGCTGATTGCTGCTGGATATTTACTCCAGGAGCACTGATTAAATTTCTAACTGGATTATCATTTGGAGAAGCCTCTAATTTTCTAGTATTATAAACAGAAATAGAGGCAGGAGCTTCTTGTACTTTCTCTCTTCTCCGTGATGCGGAGACCACTACTTCCTGACCAATCGACGCACCTTCTACCAAGCTTACATTGACAGGAGCAGCAGCTGTCACTTCTATCTCCTGTGTAGCATATCCTGTATAAGAAAAGATTAAGGTTAATGGAAATGTTTGGGAGGTGGTAATATTATAATTTCCGTCTATATCAGCAGCATCTCCATCAGATGTTCCTTTGACAATCACATTAGCTCCCACCAAAGGATCACCTGAATTTGAATCTGTGATAGTCCCTCTTATGGTCGTTTGAGCTCGAATGTTCCCTATCGCAAGAGCTAAAAATGCTATTGCTAAGATGATTATTCGTTTCATAATTGATGAGTTTTGCTTGAAGTAAATTTTTGCACAAAATTGATTTGTTTGGAAAATTGCTTTTTCAAATCCTATATTGTTTTCAAATTTAGGCTTTAAAGCCTAAATTTTATAATTTATTTGGTTTTAATTTGTGATTTAGGTAAATAACTTAGGTTTAATTTCGAAAACCAGATGATGCAGTAGCAAAGATTTGGAGGTGGGAAATCACAAGAGTGAGGAGACAGCCCCTTCAGGTCGATTCACTACTTTTGCGAAAACAATTATCCTGGATGAGCTAGCAAGATTTTGTTACATCACAACCTTTCGCCTGTGAATGATTAAACCTGTCTACTCGGCGCAAGCTAGGTAGAGAAATTCATGAGAGTCTGTCCACTTAATGTAATCAGGTAGAAGCGCTGTGATTACCATTGTGCAGTCCCGATAGCTATCGGGATTCTGCAAATTGCGAAGCTGCGGAAATAATTGAAACAGATGAAAAAGACAAAAAAGAAAATCGTTCTTACTGCAATTGAACTATTCAATAAAAATGGATACAATAGTGTTCGCCTCGAGGATATAGCGATCAAGGCCGAAATGAGCAAAGGCAATCTTCACTACCATTTTCCTACAAAAAGGGAAATTTTAGAAGGGGTCTTGGGTTATCTACAAGAAGAACGAGTAAGGCTAATTCAAACTTCCCGAGACGATTTGGCGATGGATTTTAATATGGTAAATATCATCCAGCGCTATCTGCACTTTCAGTTTACTTACCGCTTCTTTTATCGAGACATTTTTGAAATTGCTAAAGTCATTCCTGATGCCAGGACCATTTACGAAGAACGAACCAATCGAAGTGACAACTTTACCAAGAACTTTTTGTACCACTCCGTTGGTCGTGGTATTTTAAAACCTGAACCACATGAAGGTCATTACGAGATTTTTTCCAAATTCGGTTCAGTAATTCTTCTTGCATGGGTGGAAAGAAGGGAATTACTTGGTGCTAAAAAATATCCAGTTCAAAATGTTATGGAGTCTATTTTGGAATTAATCTTTCCTCATTTGACGGAAAAGGGATTGGAGTGGTATGCGGAGATGAAGGGAGTCGTGAATGAATTGAAGGAAGAGGAATTGCTGGAAAAGTTATTCATCTAAAACTTCCTCAATAAAGGAAGATAAAACACCATTCAACACCTCTCCCTGCTCACAAGCAATCCAATGCCCACAATCCTCAATCATTTCCATCTCTCGAAAATCTTCTAAAAATTGAGGCATCCGTTGCATCGCTTTTCGATTCATTACATTGACAGGGTCATTTTTTCCAGCAATAAAAAAAGCAGCTTGGGTTACTTTCTGATGAGCTAAATGCTCGGTTCGTTCCCAGTATTCATCCAGGCAACGATACCAATTGATCGGCGGGCGAAGCCCATGCTTTTGATAGCGACTGACATAGTAATTGAAATCTTCTTCACTTAACCACTTGGGCAAAGCAGAGGGCATTTCCAAAGTATCCAAAAAACCGCTAATGTCTTCCGTCCATTCGGGAGCCAGATTATTGGCATGCTGGATGCCACCCACAGCATCATAAGCTGCATAAAATTTCAATAAAAATGTCCTCTTGTCTGCATCAAATTCTTTTTCGGCAACACCTACTTTTTGAAAGTAATCGATATAAAACAATCGGCCTGCAAATATTTTTTTCATATGGTCACTTGGTCGGACCAATGCTCTTCCTCCGTAAGGAACCGACAAGGCGATAATTGCTTTGACTTTTTTGGGATATAACAAACTAATTTGCCAGCTGAGTGATGCACCTAAATCATGACCTACCAAAATGGCTTGTTCATGTCCCAAAGCCTCAATTAAGCCAACAATGTCTTTTGCCATATAATCCTGACTGTATCTGCTGATTTCCTCTGGTGCATCTGTCTCCCCGTAACCTAGCATATCAGGTGCAACAGCATAATAGCCAGCATCCGCCATTGCCTTAAGTTGCTTACGCCACGAATACCAAGAGTCAGGGAAACCATGAAGGAACAAAACCAAAGGTGCTTTTTTGTTGCCTGCTTCCTTGATGAAGTACTGGACCCCGTTGGTTTGGATGAAACGATGTTGAAGCTTATGATTCAAAATTGAAAATTGATGTTTTAATCTATGGTTAAAACCCGTTTTACCAATCGCATTTCCTCCGATTCGTACGCTTCCAAAATTTTATCAAGCGTTCGACCGACTTTTGTACATATTCTTATTGCCTCCAATTTAGGATAAGTCGCTTTTTCTCCTTTATCAATTAATTCCGTCAATTCTTCGCGGGTCAGGGAAGACAATAACTTTGTAGGCTTAATGACACTAAAATCAGCCATTATATTAATATCTCCTGTATAATCTTGTTGTATAACAGAATTGGTGGCATTCGCCATTAACGCCAATGAGGGGATGTATTTAAAAAACGGCTTGGCAAGTGTATAATTGAATTGTGAGGATTCTTTGATGATGGTTTTGCTAAACCGGACTACCGGAGCTAAAAACTCGCTGCGCTGGAATGGAGAATTAGCAAAAGGTATAATAAATGGATTTGTTAAACTCACGATAAAGTGATTGACCCCAAATAACCTTGCCAGTCGTTTGGATGGCAAATCATTTGACATGGAACCATCTATCCATTTTCGGGAAGGTAAATAAGCTTGAACTTTGCCATCCTTGTTTTTAGCAAAAAGTGTTGCTGGCGGAAAAACCCCTGGTACAGCACAAGATGCCATTAATGCAGAACGTATCAATACATTTGGAGAAGCGATCGCATTGAGCAAACGGGATTTTTGCTGTATTCCGTGAGGAGAAACCGATATATTTATTTTTCGACCTGTTCGCTCATAAGCTTCCTGAAAAGTCAGGTTTGGAATAATATTATTGACACTTGCCTCCAAATCCTTAATACTTAAAGCACTTCTTTTTTCAGCAATATTTTTGAAAATACTAGCTTCCTTTTCGATTACATCCAATAAGGTTTCCTCCTCTAAAAAATCAATTAATTCCTCATCAGTATGCGTTCCTGCTAGTGCAGCAAATATAGAGCCCGCACTTGAGCCTGAAATCACATCGGGTATTAAATTTTGCTGTGCAAGTGCCTTTAAAACACCGCCATGAAAATTCCCTAATTGTCCACCTCCACTTAACATTAAGGCAGATCGCCCAAAACAATGGCTTGCCCTACGAAAGAAATCCAATTTTTCTTCAAAACTGATGTTGTCATTATTCTTATCTGCGATATGAAGAATGGCATCCACCACTTCATCCACGTAATCTACAATTAACTGTTTGGTGCCAAATAATGCTTTTTCATATAATCTCGGACTCCCCATGCCCCCCATATTTCCATGCACGCCTTCGTTTAAGGTGAATAACAAACCTTTGTCATCTCCCTGCTCCCGATAGGCACGTAAAGTTTCGAGGCGAAGGTGAATTTCATCATTGTCGTACAAATCACTGTAATTTACTTGTTTCCAAGCTTCCATCCCCGATAGCTCATCATGTTTTTGGGCAAGTGCTTTCCATTCTTCATAGCTTTCTGCCTTACTTAATGCTTTCTTGGTTTTACTTAATTGCTTTGAATACATTTATTTAGAATTGATTAAGCTCATGTTCACAAATTTCTTTTGGCCAGCTAAACTCAATTATGATTCTTGAGTCACAACCACAAATCGTTGAACTCCGAGGAAGTTGTTGCATACTAAAAAATTAATAGTGAAGTTTAAATATCTAAACTGAGAGTTACAATTGAGTTACAAAACGATGCTATATATTAAAAGTTTTTTAGATCACCCGTTTTATCATTGGTGTCTGGGCGGTTTACGAGCTTGTCTAAAAATCGTTTTTGATGCGAAAATCAGTCATTTTTTTGCAGAGGTAAGGCGCAAAGTTAGGATCCTAGCAGCGCAATGAAGCCTGATTTTGGAACGAAGCATCAGCAAAAAAGTGGCGATTTTGCCCGAAGTATGAATTTTAGACAAGGAACTGATTTAAACTTATTCATCTGGACTGCG
>ENA-UENX01000649-UENX01000649.1-marine-metagenome-genome-assembly--contig:-NODE-649-length-10429-cov-3.299827_pt1 | contig 10429 bp, 8 predicted proteins | sample MGYA00237875_ERZ529327 | MGnify/ENA primary metagenome ERZ529327 (study PRJEB26372, sample SAMN05368347) | marine metagenome | biome: cultured habitat; feature: ocean water; material: water; isolation...
GAAACTTCACGATTACTATTGTCACACTACTTAGTTGGCTTGAGGCCTAAATTGTTGATTAGTACTATATTCTACACGAATTATTCTCCCTTCTCCCCTATTCATCCATCCAAAATTTTCAGACTAGCTATTCAAAGGCTCACCCTGCTCCACAAGCGCCCAATAGAAACAGTATTCCAATTAGCACCACCTTTACTCCATGCTGCGCCAATACGCTACGAATGATCCGCAAGGCCTTAGTCATTTGATTTTCTATGGTCTTCACGGAAATATCCAATCGTTCTGCTATTTCTTTGTGAGAAAGGTCTTCGAATCGGCTCAGTGCAAATACTTGACGACAACGCTCTGGTAGGGCATCTACGGCAGTATCTACGATTCGCTGTAGATCCGCGGCTTCGAGCGCTTGTTGGGCACTGGTTTGTTGAGCCGCTTGATTATGATCTGAGATGTCTTCCCAACTACCGGCTCTTTTCCTACTTCTCCAGTCGTCGATGGCACGATTGACCACCGCCCTTCGTAGATAAGGCTTTAAGTTCCCTTGAATTCGTACTTCTGTACGCTTCTTCCAAAGATCGAAAAATACTTCTTGTACGATATCTTTAGCACGCTCATCATCCTTCAGAATATTGAAGGCTGTCACCACCAAATATTTATAGTAGCGGTGAAAGATCGATTGCAAGGCCTTTTCATCACCTTTGGCCAGGAGTTGCAACCAGTCCCTTTCTTCTGTAGCCGTGCTCTGCATAGGTTGTGAGAAAAACAGATGATTAGAATTTCAAATCTATGTAAAAACCAGCATACTTCCCGTTTTATTGCTTTGAAGTTGGCAGTAGGTAGTCAGCCAGACGTCCAAGTAAATCCGTAGGAAAAAAGAAATACATCTAGCCCCTACATTTATTTTCGAAAAAAACCACAGATAGAACATCACCTACAAAAAACTGAATACCAGAATATTACATACAATAAAAAACAACTACACCGTAGCTTTACAAAGGAATAAATCACCTTTTTTCAAAAAAAATAGAGAAAACGTAGGGGGACGGCGGTTCTTCCTCGTCCGGGAGGCAACAAATGAGTAATTGGGTTATTCCGCCAAGGTGAAGCGAATCGTAAAACAGTTTACTATGAAAGCCAAAATAGTGTAGAGATTAAAGGTTTAAAACCTACTCTCCTCGCTCCACCTTCGGCGGACTACCAACTCAATGCCTAAATGGTTCCTAGATCACTACACCTGGAGAACCAAGTATTTCATCAACGAGATTAGAACCACAAAATCTCCCTTCTTGCTGTAGGCCTTTACCGAGTACTACAGGTGGCAGGCATATGCCTATACTAAACAAAGGGAGCTTCGGAAAGGAAATCTAGTCTCTATTAAATCAAGACGTATTGCATCAAACTTTTACACTAAACCATTCACTTCAAATCAAGAAAAATGAAACAGTATCGTTTAGTGTTTTTGGCTTTCATTCTACTTTTTACGGCCTGCAAAAAGGACCAATTTGCCGAAGATTTCCCAGAAGAGGATCAGTGGGAAGACACTGGTGATGAAACGGAGGACGAAGAGGGTGCGCTTACCCTCTATCGAGTAGACGAAGATCAAATAGACAGAATCAAAGATTATCCGGTTAGCCAGGAGCTGAAGTCTTTCCAACAGGACTATGCCAAGCACTTTAAGATGTGGGAATTTGTTACCCGCTTAATCCCATTGGCAGAAAGAGACAAGATTGCAGAATTCGAAGTATTTCATGGGAACGGCGACCTCCTGGGTTATGTGTTGCCCATAGATGACAACGATCTCGGCAGATGGCGATTCGCCTTAGCTATTGACGCTGCAGAAGAGCTGGAAGTCATTAACTTCAAAGACCTCTTCACCTATGTGACCATACACGAATATGGTCATGTCTTGAGCTTGAACGACGAGCAAGTTAGTATAAGCAGTGAGCACAGTTGTAACAATTACTTTACAGGTGAAGGCTGTAGCAGACAAAACTCCTACATCAATCGATTATTTGAGTTGGGCTGGAAGGATATACATAAAGAATTGACTGAAGATAATGCAGATGTCATCTATGAAAAATATAAAGATCGCTTTGTAACAGACTATGCTGCGACCAATCCAGGTGAGGATTTCGCCGAGGTCTTCAGCTTCTTTGTCACCCAGGAGAAAGCGCCGACAGGGCAAAGTCTTGCCGATCAGAAAATCAGATTACTATACGAATTCCCTGAATTGGTTGCCCTTAGGGAAGAAATTAGGGGAAATGGCATCACTCTGTCCCTGAGAGCGGGGAGCTGGCAGGAAAATCCCCTATATAAAAAGTTCCGCTTGAATCATCGCAAATCCTGCAAACATCACCATTAATTGGTGATGAATAAGTTCCCCCTACTTACAGGATTCACAACTACCGAATCGCCTGAGTTTGCCAGGATAGACCTGGCAAACTTCAGCGATGGCTGTTGATCTTTTGAAAAAGTATGAACAAACTAAAGTAAGCTCATCTAAGCCTCGGTTTTACCACACCTCCTACAAATCATTCATCAAACCTTAAAAGATTATTATGAAAAAGACCGTCTTATTGACCGGTATTTTGGCTGGCCTTGTATTGCTTGTTGGTTGCAAAAAGGACCTTGACCTAGGCCTAGAAGAAGGGCCCGCAGAAACTCCCATTGGTCAGGTAAAAAAACGGAGTTGTAGTATGCACGCCCACACCAATCGGTTGTTGGAAGACCCGAATTACCGAGAAGCACATCGACGTAAATTTGAGAAGGTTAGGAGTATGGTCTCAGAGCGGAACCCTTGCAGTGCTCCAGTTACCATTCCGGTAGCCGTCCACTTCCAGGGTGTAAACAACCCTGATGCTGCCTGCCTTAGACAGCTTGCAATGGATCAAATCCGCATCCTCAATGAAGACTTCCGTGGGACCAATAGTGATATCACTAAATGGACCAATGAAGCTGCAAGCTTCTTTCCCGGAATCAGTCAGGGCGAAACTTGCATGAATTTTTGCCTGGCCACTAAAAATCATCCTTCAGGCTATGGCTTGACCGAAGGTTCCGTAGCGGTAACTATCAATACTACTAATGGCGACTTTGATGAAAAGTGGGCCGACTACCTCAATATTTTTGTCCAACCAGATATTGGCGCATTGGGATATGCTCCACTGGGTGGCGAAGGGAAAGGTGATGGTGTAGTTATCGATGCGCTGGCCTTCGGCACCGGAAATGGCTGCACGGGAGTAAGCCCTGAAGCTCCATTCAACCTTGGGCGCACTTTGACTCATGAGGTTGGACACTATTTCTTATTGGATCACATTTGGGGAGATGGATGTTCGACTGATGATGAGGTAGCCGATACACCTGATGCAGAGGCAGACTATGCGGGTTGTCCGGCGCTGGGAGCAAGCTCTTGTGGCTCTAACGATATGCACATGAATTATATGGATTATACAGATGATGCCTGCATGTACGTATTTTCTGCTGGGCAATCGAGTCGTATGGAGAACTACCTAAGTAGCAGTCTTCAACACCTAGTGGATAAGGCCAGTAGCGTCTGTGGCACGGATAATGGAGGAGGAGATCGGCCAACCTGTCTGGATGGCATCCAAAATGGGGATGAAACTGGCGTAGACTGCGGAGGTAGCAACTGTTCTCCTTGTAATACTACCACTTGCTCCCCTCCTAGCAATATCAACGTTGTGGCCTCATCTAGCAGTGCCGTTATCACCTTTACTGTAGTAGAAGGAGCCAATGGTTACCAGTGTAAATATAGACCCCAAGGTTCTGACGATTTTCTAGAATTGACGGCTCAGCTTAGCTTTTTTACGCTCAATGATTTGCAAGCTGGAACGGTTTACGAATACGAGATTCAAAGTGTCTGCGCTGACGGAACTTCCGATTATACTTCCCTTGCCACCTTCAGTACCGGCTCTGATGGTGATCATGGAAGCTGTGAATGTACCGGTCTACAATTAGATATTGCACTGACACTAGATGCTTGGGGCAGTGAAGTGAGCTATGAACTTCTGGATGAGGAAGGGACGGCCTTGAAAACAGGTGGTCCATTTGAAGATGAACAGAATGGGGTAGTAATCGAGGACATGGCCTGTCTAGAAGATGGTTGCTACACGCTAGCCTTATTTGACAGTTTTGGAGATGGAATCTGCTGTGAGTATGGCGAAGGTAAGCTGGAGTTATTAGAGCACACAGGCGAGCTCTTGGCATCATCAGATGGTAGCTATGGTTTTGTCGATTATATCGACTTCTGTGTTGAAGGTGGACAATTCCAACTGATTGAAGCCAGAAGGCCAACTAATCACAATCGAGTAGCTGTGAAGAAAAAGTAATGGCTTCCAGGGTTTTAGGTAATTAAATGTGGTCCGCAATCTAGCATCAAGCCAGTTGCGGACTTTTTTCTTCCCTAGGACAGTAGCCTTGCCCCGGTACCTGTAGCATCTGGGAATATGGCTTTCCCATCTTGGATGCTAACTCCAGTGGCAATATCCTGCTTCAGCAAGAGGGCTCCATCCATATCTACATAATCCAGGAGCGGTGCTAAATGAGCGCTGGTGTCAGCCCTCCACACTTCATGAGTTTGATATTCACCCCATGAAAAGAGCCATGGCATTTCTTGATATCTGACTCCAATTGGCAGCTTTCATCTGCAATAATGGGTAAGGCAGACTGTTGAAAAACTTCTTTAGCACCTTCCCAATCATCAGCCTTTAGTGGCTGCTCGAGGAATTCTACGCCGAGTCTCTTGAACTTAGGGGCCAGCGCAATGGTTTGTTCAGCTGTCCAGGCCGTATTGGCATCCACTCTAAAACGGGCGTCTGTTACTGCTCTGAGCGCCTCGATAATTTCCAAGTCGTGGTCTGTGCCCAATTTCACCTTGTAGACCGGCCAAGGCTGCTCTTTGATCTTCGAAACCATTTCCTCTATTGGTCCAATGCCAATGGTATAGTTGGTCAAGGGAGCCTTATTTGGGTCAAGATCCCAGCACTTGTATAAGGGCATCCCACCTTGCCTAGCAAAGAGATCATGGGCAGCCACATCTAGCGCACAAAGTTCGAAGGGATGGGTCTTGAGGTGGGGATACATTCTGTCCCAAAACTTTTCCGGGCTATCTAGAGTTTCCGCTTCTATTACCGTACGGAGTTCTTCCAAAGCTAGAAGCATATCTCCCACCTTCTTCCCATAATAGCTAGTAGCAGTTGCTTCTCCCAATCCTAGGTATCCGTCAGCCTCTAGACCTACGATCAGGGTAGGTTGCACGGTCCGAACACCATGAGCAATCCGAAATGGAGAACTCAAGGCTAAATCAAAGGTGTAAAGATGAAGTTTCATAGACTATTGTACTGCAGCTTCTAAGAGCGTAATGGTCTTTGTTGTAGTATCCATTTGAGCCTTTACTCCCACTGGTAGGCTACATTGATTACTAATATGTCCAAAAGAAAAGCCATACATGATGGGGATACCCAAGTCACCCAGGCGATCCTCTAAGCATTCCTTCAAAGTCAGAGAGGCATCATCTTCGTCCGCTTCACAATCCGCAAACACACCTAATGCAAGTCCTGCAGCCTCTTCTAAGGCATAGGCCTGCCTCAATTGAGTCAACATTCGATCCACTCGATAAGGCTTCTCACCCACATCTTCAATGAAAACCAATCTATCTTTTACTGCTGGTTGGTATCCAGTACCGGCCATCGCTGCCAGGAGTGATAAGTTACCTCCTACCAGAATTCCCTCTGCTTTCCCTGGCTGAATCACCTGCACTTCAAAGGCCTTATCTTTCTTTTCTAAATTCTCCGGGCTCAACTTAATCTTGAATTGCTTCTTCGGATTCATGGCTACACCGACAAAATGCTCTTTGGTATAATCGGTCTGCTCAGAAGCCCCCACGGGCCCATGTATACCGACCAAGCCAGTCTTTTCAAAAATACCATTGAGCAAGGCGGTAATATCGCTATAACCAATCAACAATTTCGGATTACTTTGGATGAGTTCATAATCGAGATCCGGTAGTAGGCGGGTGCAACCATAACCTCCACGAGCACACCAGATCGCATCGATATCAGTCCGGCGGAACATCATATGGAGGTCACTGAGGCGCTCTTCATCTGTGCCAGCGATATAGCCGTGGCTGGCCCGCACGTGCTTGCCTAATTCCACTTGTAAACCTAGTTCCTTCAGGTTCTTAATGGCCTTTTGCAAAGCCTCCTCTTCAATGGCGCTCCCAGGCGCGATAAGGCCGACCTTCTGGCCTTTTTGCAGGCGCGCCGGTTTCTTTTTAGGTGGAGCTGCTGTTGCATGCTTCGTAAATGCTAATGCACTCATCCCCGCCGCAAGCATACCGCTAAATTGTCTTCTTTTCATAGTTTTCATGACTTAAAGGTAGCAAAAACAAAAGCCCTGAACGGGCGCGTTCAGGGCTTTTGTTCACTCATATTCAGAGTAGCTTAGAAGTTAGGACAGTATACTCCTCTTCTTGTTGGTCCACAGATCTTGTACACCATAGCAAATTCGAAACCACCATTGGCGTTACTAGCTGGTCGTAAAGGAGAAATATTTACATCGTAACTAAATCCGATACTGAATTGATCATAGTCAAAGCGAGTAGACAAGATAGCAGCATCTGTCAATACGCCCGATTCGATCTTGTTGGAAATACGTCCCCAAAGTCCCAACTGGAAAGCTTGGTTGGTTCTACGACCGCCACCTAGCTTAAAGCGGAAACTTGTACCTGCATTGACCTGGAAAGAAGGTCCCTGATTCATCACAATCACGCCTGGCAACAATCCTAGTCTTTGTCCGACTTGGAATTCACCCCCCGCATGGAAAGTAAATCGGCTATATAAAAGATCTTCTTCGGTAGTTGAGAAAGATTGGTTGGCACGATTGAGGTGATGGAAAGCACCACCTAAGTATAAGTTGTTATCTTCATTGAAAACCATGAACCACAGCAAACCTGCGGCCATATCAGCGAAGATAAAATTGTCCCTGTCAAAGTTTTCCCCAGAACCGATATTGGGATCAAAACCACCATTACCGTCGTGCTGTGATCCCCAACGCAAGTTCAAGAAATCGATACTACGTTGAGCTACACCACCTTCAGCACCTACTACTAAGTACTGACCATCGTTGCGGCCTCCCCCCATCTTCTTACTGTAGGAAAGGGCAAACTTACCTGTCAAGGTAGCAAAATTAGCTTCCCCTGCTCTATCTCCCCAAAAGGTTCCTCCCACACCGAAGTAGTCATAGCGACCCACCGGAATTCTCTGATCATAAGAAACGGAGTAAGTGCTATAAGCATTAGATCTCAATACACTAGCCCATTGATTACAGTAGTTGGCTACCAAACGAACGTTACAGTTCATCACCCCTGTCATGGCAGGGTTAAGGTTTAATGGGGAAAGGTAGAATTGAGAAAAGTGGATGTCCTGAGCACTGATAGAGAGTGCGCCCAAGAAACAAAAGCAGACAACCAAAAGGGACTTCAATCTTTTCATAAATCGATTATTTGTAAAACTGCTGGCCAAGATATTCATTTTTCTTTCATTCAACTGCATACAATGATAGATATTATGCTGTAAACAGCTGACAAATTATAGGATAAATAAGGCTCAAACGCCTTAGAATTGACAACTACTTCTTCCTGGGAAAATTCAGCTTCGTTTCAGAAGACCGAAATCCATCTGAAGGGGGCATCATTTTCTCATATCTGTTTCTCAATCGTAAACTACAGGTGTTACTATTTGCGTCTGTGGGCAAGGTGTATCCAGGGATACAAAAACGACTAGGGTGTTTTGCTGAGGTAGCTTGAACGGCACAAAGATAAATATGAATGCTAAATTTTTGTAGATAAATTAGAATTAATTTCCTCCTTGCGAACAATCGTAGATAGTATAGCTCAGACAATTGGAATAACGCAGCTTCTCGCAAGATTATTATCAGACTTCTACTGATTTAATACAGTAAAGGGAAGAAAGTTCTAGGACTTGTCTAACTCTTCCTCGTTTTCCTCCTCATATTTCCAAAGGGCACCATATTCTTCCACTAGTACATTATCGTAATAATCAGCCTTCTCGAATAGCCGTTTGAAGAGATGCAAACCGGTTTCCACATTCAGATAGCGATCATAGATGAGCAGCGAGAGAATAATATCCTGGTCCTTGATACTGAAGTTCAGGCCTTCAATTTGGTAGTTTTGTAACAGGAGATATTGATAGAGCGGGCCAATATTTTGTTTAGGCAATAGGCATAGATAAGCATCGCCGGTTATTAGGCCGGTTTTCTCATAATAGGCAATATTGATCCGAGCACTGCCTTCGTGTATTTCCCAATTGTTAGGGCCCCTCCGAGACAGTTCTACATCATGGCCAGCCTCGGCAATCATCGCCTCTATCGTTTTGGCAACACCAACCGGTTCATACTCTTCTGATGAACTTGGCAAATGCACCTTTGCTCCACAATGTGGACAGTATCCATTGTCGATCGTTTCCTCTGTCACTAAGTTTGAACAGGCATGACAACGAACTACAATCTCGCCTTGTTGCTTCTGAAACTCTTGGATGGATTCCTGTAGATAAGGGACCGGTAAAGCAAAACCAATCGTGTTACCATCCTTTACAATAAAGGTGTTGACTCCAATCACATGCCCATCACTATTGACTAGTGGCCCACCGCTGTTGCCCGGATTCAGGGCAGCATCATGCAGCCAATAATTAAGGTCATTTTGTTCATGTAAAGTATTGGAGATAATTCCCTGCGTAGATATAAACTTAAGGCCGAAGGGATGACCAATGGCCAAGACGGGATCTCCGGCTTTCACTTCGATCTCTCTCCCCACTCCCAAATCTACCGCTGGCATTTCGTGGACTTCAGGGGCTTCCAAAAAGGCAAGATCATGCTTCGGATCACTGAAAATTACCTTGACCAATTGCTTTTGAATCTTCTCGCCATCTACTACCACCTTGCGATTGTCCCTAACTACATGATCATTGGTAACAATCACATTGGGTTCCTTCAAATAGAAACCAGTACCTGTGCTATACGGAGTAGCAATCTGAATTATGACACCACGATAAAGTTCAATAATATCCCTCATACGGGTCAAACTACTGATATGATTCTACAGGTACTTGAGACTATCATTGCAATTAAAGGACTTAGCTTCAAGTTCAAATTAAGTCTCTAGGGCGGGCAAAATAACACTTTTTTTCCTTCTCAAGTGGATTTTAAAGTAAAATGATGCGAGAGATAAATTTAGGACGAAATTGCTTTTTCAGGAAACACCTCTCCGCCCGTCAAATCAAGAAATCTACAGGAAAGTTTTGCAAGGCAGGCCAAAATGAAAACGCATCAACAAACGCTACCAATCAGGTAGCTCTGTCAATGCGTATCACAAAATTCCATTCCGTTTGCTTGTCTATTGCTAAAAGAACCTTTGGGACAAGCTGGATTTTACTACTGGGAGATCAATATAAATTCTACTCTTCTGTTCTGTTGTTTAGCTTCGGGGCTATCATCGGTCTCCAAGGGTTTTTCTTCGCCCCATCCTTTGATGGCCAAGCGATCTTCCGCTATCCCTTGTTCCACCAAAGCCATTTTGACGGCTTCAGCTCTACGCTCGGATAAACTTTGATTCGCTTCGTTCGACCCATCGCTGTCCGTGTGTCCTTCCACGCTGAGTTTCACATTGGGCTGTTGGCTCATCATGGCAGCAATTCTATCTATGCTCTCCTTTGCTGAGGGTCGAAGGGAGGCTTTATTGTAATCGAATTGTATGGTATTGAATATCACTTTCCCATCAGTGACCAGTCTCCGATATAGGGGAACTCCACCTTCGGCTATTTTAATATTCCGAAGCATAGCTGGCTCTCCGCCGTTGGCATTGTGACTCAAGGCACTGATGGACAGAGAAGGTGGACGTTGCTTAATGCGAGGCATATTTACCAGGCGCTCGCCCTCTAAATAGACCTTTAAGGCTCCCTTATGATACGACAAGGCTATTTTACGCCAGCCAGCTCTGGCTTTTCTGTCACTCAGGTAGGTAGTTGTACCATTGGCTCTCACGCTGGTATTACTAAATCTTACAGAAATGGCCTGATCTAGATTTATGTAATACCCGTCGTTCCCCTTGTTGTGAAAGTACACTTCGGCTTCCACGGTAAAGGGATCGGGCAAATAAGACTTGGATCGCATCAAAGGCTTAATCTTGGAATTGTTACTGATAAAAGCAATCACATTGTCCTCATTGTACCGACCGTTTTCAACAGTGCCGAAAACCAGATCCCAACGGGAAGGGAACTCTCCAGTCCATTCGTTTGCCAGCGTATCCCAGAAGATCACTCTTTCCCCCGAGATAAAATCTGACTTGTTGCCGCGGTATTGAGCCGGTGCAGGTGCCGGAGCTGGAGCAGGGGCAGGTGCAGAG
>ENA-UENX01000650-UENX01000650.1-marine-metagenome-genome-assembly--contig:-NODE-650-length-10414-cov-4.031500_pt1 | contig 10414 bp, 5 predicted proteins | sample MGYA00237875_ERZ529327 | MGnify/ENA primary metagenome ERZ529327 (study PRJEB26372, sample SAMN05368347) | marine metagenome | biome: cultured habitat; feature: ocean water; material: water; isolation...
CATCTAAAGTGACCAAGGTATCTTCCCTATACAGCGGAGGCAAAGCAGCAGTAATCGCTTGAAGCGCCTGACCATCCTCGCTAGGTAACACCTACTGAGTTGATTCCAGGCATAAAGTCTATCTTCTGTTGCCAAACTCCTGGAAAGAAGCTCCATATAAGCCTCAATTGCCTTCATATAATCATTAGAGTAAATAAGAGAATCTACATTTCGAAAAGTAGTATTGACAGTCCCTAAATGTGGATAGTCCACTATTCGAGGTGAGAAATAATCAGCTTCATTTTTACAAGACAAAAGTAAATTTAGTAGAATTATGAGGAGGCCTACTTTGTTTAAGTTCATGTACTTTATTGTGTTACGTCAAATATGTAAAGGTGCTCCCCTGTTTAATGTAAATACTTAATTAAAGTTTTGAATATGCAGAATATTTCCCTTATGTAGAGTGACAAAAGATTCTCCTGCTTTTCTGCTGTGACTTTTCTTGTAGCGTTCCCCGAAAGTAGGACAACTTAAAAGATGAAAATCGTTAAATTTGACCTCCTCCCGAAAAGCGCAACCACCTAAATTAGAGATTTCGATGTATTTTCTATTGATTGAGACAGTTCAAAACCCGTAGTCCAACAAAAGCTCAAAAGAACACATCCAATCCAAATGAGTAGCCTAATTGCCATTTAGGATTGGACAAAGGGACTAGCATATTCGTCAGGCCCTCATTAGCACTGGTGAAAATTCCGTAATTCTGATTAGGGGAGAAACTAGGTTTGAAAGCCGTTAAGCCAAAATTGAGCGTATACCCTTTGTTTCGCTTGAAACTTCCGAAACCCAGTTTAGTAAATGCAAAAGGTAGAAAGTCCTCCTCAAGGACGTTGCTCTGCTCATCGTAAATGAAACTAGCATTAGGGTTTCCAACCTTAACATTATTAAACCGTGTAAAACCTTGTTGGTACTGCATACCTCCTCCAATATCCCAGGAGATTCGACGAGAATGCAATTTTAGTAGTAAGGCCGCATTGTATTGCCGTAGACTTAGCGTTACCGCCCCAACTGAAAGATCAGCGGAGCTGCCAGTTGAATTTTGAAAGTAAGAACTGCTCAGGAAAATGTCCTGTTTAAAATCCAAGCGGTACGGTGTCTGGCTGTATCCAGTGTGTAGATAGAACTTGCCAAAGGCATACCGCTTATTGAGTCTAAAAGCTGGCGTTACCGCCAATCCTAGATTAGCAGAAAAATGACCATTATACAGACCATCTGAGAAGTTATAATCATCATCACTATTGGCTGACCTTTCAAGCAGTCGATCAGGAGATTTCGACCAAAATTCATTTAAGTCACTATCAATCCGAAAAGGGGAAACCCCCAAGATCACATTTGGAGACAAAGCCTTAGCTCTTTCCCTTATTTCTCCCGAAAGCCTTCTTTGGACCTCCAGCGCAATTAAAACATCGTAATCATAGCGGTCGCCCCAATTGGAACCAAATCCTTTAAGTTTTTCACGAAAGTGACGCACTTCCATTAGGTGCTCTAATTCCTCCTGGTCAAGGACAGCACATACCCCAAGCAATTGATCATTAGTATCAAAGATATCAACAACTGTCAGGATAAGGCCGGCCCAATTTAACCTCCTAGCAGTAGCTTTCAATGCCCTTGCTGCCAAACTAGAAGTACCTCTCCTTCGTCGACTAGCCAATTCTGCAACTTCCACAATAGTCTGGGCATTGTCGATGGAATTAAGTACAGAAGACCAATCATCATTTTCAATCAGCCGCACAGAGAAGTAGACTTTTCCTTTAGCAGGAACATCTAGAGCTAGATCATCATAACCATAACTGATCTGTCCTCGGTAAGAAAATATTTCGGGACCATAGTGTCGTCTTTTGGGGCCATGTACCACCTGATTCTGTGCATTCAAGGCAGCTACCGTATAAGAAAGCTCGATTTCATCCTGATTAGAAGAAAGCCAGTATCCATCTTCCTCAAGATCCAAAGCTTGTACATGTTCTACACTGAAGGTGAAATCACTCGGGTAGAAGCGGTTGTATCGACAGGATGAGGTCAACAGACAGATTAAAAGGAAAAAAGAGGTTACAATTAATTTAAATGTGCCAAACCTCTGATTAGAAGAGGTAACTTGATCGTAGAGTTTGTGCATAGTGCTAGGTTTAAGTACTCGGCCAAGATTAAACGAACATATCCCTTTGGGCGATTTCTGGACTCACCCAGCGTTGAAAAGCCTCGTCGATGCAGGGGCATCGCCTACTTTTTTCGCCTCGATTGAACCCAAAACTCATCCCAAATGAATGGTTGCCTAATCATGTCCGAGTACTTGATATTAGAGATTAATGACTATAGAATACCGTTCCAAAACCACTTAAATCTCACCCTATAAATTCTACCATCCAATAGCCTTCCCCGTGAATCGAGCTACAGGAAGCACGAAACCATAGCTACAAGGGATGAAGCTTATTTCACGCAAACAATATGTTATATCCTCTATTATCGTTCATGCCCCTCAATGCCTATTTCGTGGGCTTAAAAGACCCGTTGGCCGGTCCAAGTAGCTCACAAAGTGCTAGAAGCTTGCTATATTCGTTAGAACCGCACACAACAACCCATTGAATACAGTGAAGCCTTGCGACCGATCAATCATACTCCTTACCCTAATACATCTAATAGCAGGCGGATCAATCTATGCCCAACTCACCGCAAGCAAACTATACACCATTGCGGAGGGTTTACCCTCCACAGAGACGGAGCGATGTTTTGTCAGCAGTGACGGTCGGCTGTGGAGCATCTCCACACAATCTAGTTTGGCCGTTTATGACGGCCAAAGGTTCAAACCACGCCCAGAAACCCTAGCCTTAGGCATTAACTCAAGACATTCATTTTTCGAGGATCAGCATGGCATCTGGCTGCTAGCCCCCGGATCTGGCTTTTTATTACAAGGAGAAAAATGGAAAAAAATCAAAGTCCCCAAAGATGCGGGCTACTTCATCAATCGAAAAGGAAAGAATCAGCTCTTTCTATTAAATGAAAAACTAGAATACTTTCAATATCAGGAAAAAAGCCAAAGCTATGAAAGGGTAGGGGAGATGCACGTTCCTGAAGACGGCCTCAGTAATGGCCTTGGCCGAATATTCGTCAATAATATAGCAGACACCAGCTACTTCGTCAAAAGAAAAGACGGGGAAAATGGTTTTGGCTATCTATATAAAGACATAGACGATACCCACCCAGAAAAAGTCGACATACCCGCCAACAGCCATGTCACACCAATTACGGATAGCCTCTGGCTACTCACGATTGACAATAAAGACGAGCTACACGACATCAGGTGGATCAAACCCGGAGGTGAGCTTGCTCCAATCACCGGTACCAATGAGGCAGGAGAAAAAGTCCTATTCAAGCAGGTCCATTCACAGATTCACGAAGGAAACCTTTGGCTAATAAGAAAGCATCCCAAGTTCTTTGGCAGAGCCCAAGACAATATTTACGAAATCTGGAAAATGGATGAAGATCATATATTCCATCCCTATTCTCGTTTTCCCTTGTCCGCCCCCTCCTCCGTATTAACAATGACACAAGACAAAGCAGACAACATTTGGATCCCTTCTCATTCAGGCCTATTAAGAATATATCCCTACATGTTGTTTTGCGCAGAAGATCATCCCAATATGGTAGGCGGCATTCATGTCCTGAATGAGGACAAGCGAGGTAATATCTGGTTTGGCAGTTACCAAAACGGATTTGCTAAATACAATGGATTTCAGATAGAAAGTACAACTGCACAGCAACTTCCCTACAAAAAGCTCCTACCGGGAACATGGCGAGATGAAGAAGGATTTATGCATTTCTTCACGGAAATAGGACAAAACGGGTGGTTTAAAACAGACGGTGAAACCTGGGTCGATGCATTAGATAAGCCCTACCCAGCAGGATACCGCTTTACAGGCTACTACTTTCATCCGCTAGCCAACGGCCAATTAGCAGCAGGACTAACCAGAAAAGGACTAGGAATTGCATCCCCTCCCTTTATCCCTGGAAACAACTGGAAGATCATAGGTCAGGAAAAAGGGCTAGCATTAGAAAATGTATTGACAATCACCGAAGACAAAGCAGGGCGACTATGGTGCGGCCGTTCCAGTCAAGGAATCGCCATCTATGACCCCAAACAAGATACAGCTGTCACCTGGCTCCGACAAGAAGGTCGAGGGCTAGGAGCCATCAGTTCAACCCTAGATAGTAGAGATAACCTTTGGCTAGGAACACAAAATGGGATAGCCTGGCTGAAGCAACCCGAGCAATTCGATTACCTCAATCAAGACATCAACGACCATCTGTTATTGTTAGACTTGCCCGGCCTCGATGATCAAAGCAACAAAATGGTCACCTTTTTAAAAGAGCATGAAGGCTACCTAGTCTTTGGCAACATGTCAGGATTTGGCTTATTGGATCTAAACAGCTTCTACGAATCCCCTGATCATACCCGAGTATTCTTTTACAACACCTTGCGGGACTATCCCGGCAGATCAGCCGAGCAAAATGCCATCCTCATAGACAAAGAAAAGAACATTTGGATGGGGAACGATCTGGGCGCCCTAAAAATAGACTGGAGCAAGTTAGTATTGGACACCACTCAGATATACTTAGCCATCAAAGGAGCTATCACCGGTAAAGGAGATACCTTAAAAATCGGCCCCGGTGATGCCTTTAAGCTACCTAGGACCGATCGCAATCTCACGGTAAATTTTGAAATCCAAGGCAATAGAACGTTACAGCCAGGAGCCTGGCTTAGTTATTCATTGCTAGTAGATGGGTTAGAAGATAACATCCAAGCCGCTCAGGATTTTCTACAAGACGAACAAATACATTTCGGATACCTTCCCGCAGGAAACCATAAACTAGTAATAAACCTATTTAAGAACAATCAGATACACCATACTGATATCATAACCATAACGGTTCCAAAAACCTTAGAAGAAAGCACTTGGTTTTGGGTGGGCATATCCATTTTGATACTCGGCTTAATCAGCTATTTCCGCTTTCGGCAGCTCCGAAGAGAGCAGCGATATCAGCTAGAAAAAGAACAATTACAAGTAGAAGCCATCGTCAGTTCCCTCAACCCACACTTCATCAACAACACCCTACATTGGTTGCAAGCAAAAGTAGCGCGATTAGTACAGAACAAGCAAGACGAAAACGCCATATCAGTAATTGATCGTTTAGCAAAGAACATTCATATACTATTCCGCCGGAGCCGATACAACCAGCCCTATCACACCCTGGCAGAAGAAATGGAGCTAGTAAAAAACTATTTATACATACAGGAGAATAGATTTGGAGGCCGCTATCAATACCAACTACCCACAACCGAGACTATCAGTCAATATGCAGAAGTTCAAGTTCCATTAATGCAGATTCAGATACACGTAGAAAACGCCATCGAACATGGCCTGAGAAATAGAGAAGGAGCCTCCTATGTCAAAGTTGAACTTCACGACGATCAAGCCTATCTGACGATAATAATAGAAGACGACGGAATTGGAATATCAAATGCCAAGAAAATAAAATCAAGAGGCACACAGCAAGGGACAAAGATGTTGGAAAGTCTACACAAAATATTCAACAGTAAAAACAAGCTTCAGATCAGTACTACAATTGAGGAAAGTCTTTATATTAATTCGAATTCTACAGCGTTTGGCACAAGAATAAGTATCGGGATACCCAAATATTATAACTATGAATTCAAAGCCACTAAAAGTGCTAGTAGTTGAGGATGAGCCACTAGTCATGCAGACGCTATGCGACAAACTAGAAGAACACCCACAGATGACCGTATGTGGGAATGCTCACAGTGTCGACACTGCCTTTAAGGAGATAATTAAAAAACAGCCTGATGCCATCTTTCTGGACATCAATATTGTAGGAGGAGACGGCTTCAAATTATTAGAAGAATTAAGAGAAGCCAATCAGAAGATTCCGCCGGTCGTATTGAACACCGGATTTGAGAAGTTTGAGTATGCCCAATTGGCCTTCAATGAATACAAAGAAGAAATAGTACACATCTTGAAAAAACCCTTCTTTGACGATTGGGAAAACAAGCGCGAAGCCTGTCTAGAGGCCATACTAAATGGACATACAAAAGAAGCCGATAGGGTAGAAGCCGTTGAAGACAGCATATCCTTACGCATTCGAGATGAAACACACATCATACGAGTCGACCAGCTGCTGTACATCGAAGTATACGGAGACGGCTCCATAATCGTAGTAACCACGGATGGGCGCAACCTGATCGTCGGACAGACGATGGCCTCCCTACTGCAGGCATTACCAAAGAAGATTTTGCAGGTAAGTCGACACAATTCCGTAAATCTCGACTATGTCGTAAAGTTGAAGCACAGCCCCCCGCCCAAGGTCATAGTAGGGAAACAGGAAAAAGCCATCAAAATTGGGCAGACCTTTCTCCCAAAGGTAAAGTTGGCATTAGGCTTTTAGCGATTAAGGGACCGTAGTTACAAATCTATATGACCTATCTCAATATACATAGTGTATTTTTCAATCAATTCTCTGGACCAAATAAAATTTGGACACAAGGATTTCAAAAAATATTCATTCCTTTCAATGAAAAGCGATAATAATTTTTTAGCGGTCTTTGTGTGACGTCCTCCCAAAAGGAGCAGGCTATGCTCCAAGAATATTGAAAAGGGAATCCTCCTACATTCCTTTATATAAAGGAAATGAACACATAATCAATTTTGCTGCGCTTAAAGAACAGCTATTCCATATCGAAAATGTGGCCTACGCCAGGCTATCGGCCTCCGAAAAGGGGTTTTCCTGATCATTCCAATTCTTTATCCTGAACAACACAAGAATACTTTGACAAAAAGAGCACCCGCTTCTTTTGAGGGAAGTTTTCATGGTGTTAGTTATTAATGAGTTTTCAAAAAATGCTTCGAAACCAACAGTACTTTCCCGGGCAGTTTCTTGTTCACACCCTGCGAACTTCAAAAGAATAAAAGGGGGATACTCTTTCGTAGATTCGACTACTTACTGTACAATGACCTGCTGGGTCAGGACCTGTTCTCTGATTTCTGCTTTAAGGAGATACAAGCCTGCAGGTAAACCGGACAGATTCATTTGGTGTAATTGGCCATCCCTAAAGTCTACTACCACCTGCCTTTGGGCCTGGCCTAATGGGTTATACAGGGTGCAATTGGCTTGTTCGGCATATTGCTTGCCTTGAAAGTGTAAGTTTAGAAGTCCGCCTTGGGTTGGATTAGGATAGACCTCTAGATTTATTTGTTCTACACTAAAGGAATTCCCGGTTGGGGTATCAGGCATGGTCAAAGCAGAAGTAGGAAATTGCCCCTTGATGCCATTACCCCAAATGTCCACTACCTCTACAACGATATCATTTGCCCCAAAGCCTGCAGGCATATTGTTGGAGAGGATGTCAAAAACATAGGCTTCCTGGGAAAATATCCCATTGTTTTCAATAGGAAAACATGGTGCCTGGCCTGTGTGAAAGGGTTTGCTTGCAAGGGAATCAACAATATTGTTGGTTTTCTCAGGATTGAAAAAATGATATGCTGAATTCGCACGATAAAACGGGAAAACAAACAGTTTGAGGTCCTTTACATAATCGTAGTCCTCAGCAGTGGAGGTTGCAGTGTTATAAAGGTGTTCATTCAACGGGGAGTTCAGGACTTTGTTAGCACTGATCTCTTCATAATCATAAGTTTTGGTATAGTTGGTTCCTTCCACTCTAATCGTGACCGCCCTCAAACTAACTTGATTATAAGGAATCGCTACTCTGATCAAAGCCCATTGTCCATCTTCTTCTCCACTTACCGGGATACAGTTGGGTTTGGTTGCCGTATGAATTCCGTTATTATAATCCAGTAAATGAATTTCGGCTTCTGTGCTGATTGGTTCGATCAAATCGGAATTGTAGGTGGAATTAAATACCCTGTCAGGATGTACATTTACCAATTCGCAGGCTCCGGAGGTGTAACAAACTTCCCTTTGCACACTTAGATGTAAATGGTTGTTAGAAGTGAGACCGGTTTCTCCCATTACCCCTATAATCTGCCCTTTCTTCACCCTATCGTTCAAATCTATTGGTTGCTGGGGCGTACCGATTTGGCTCAAATGTCTTGATGTCAAATATATGCTACCCCAGGTATTTCCGGCAAATTGTTCATCGCATTTAATTGTGACAGATCTTCCTTCACCAATAGCTTCCATTTCAACGTCTGAGCCATCTAGAATGTCAGTCACTTCTCCGTCGCACATACAATGAATAAATGGTAGTACATCTCCGTCTTCTGGTTTAGGATATTTTTTGTCTACAATATCAGTACCTTGATGGAAATCGAATAATTCCGATACTTTTTCCTTACTGGTTTTCATCCTGGGGCCAAAGACTGAAATGAAATAGCGGTTAGAATATGCTGGATTGTACACAAAGGGACAGTAATCTGTGATTGCATCCGTGTCCACGATTTCTGCTGAAAAAAGACTACCTGAGGTAGCTTCAAAGCCTGGGCTTAAAGTGATTCGGGTATCAGAAAGCAGATGGACTCTATTAGAATCCACCACCATTCCGGAATAATCAATTGAGCCGCCGGTGTTTGAAAAGTAAGTCCCCGTTTCTGCTGGATCAATGATTGTAGTGCTTGACTCTGACTTTTGTCTCCCATTCCGACACAATAATTCTGAGTGGACCGGTGCATAGAAATCATAGCTGTAGGACTCAGGCTCCAAGTTAGGAAGGGTGGGAGTAAAAGAGCTCAGATCCATTTTTTGGGCCGTTGCTTCAAGGCTAACAAAAGCTTTTAATAATAAAATAAGAACTATGTTATTGAGTTTCATGGCATGCTATTTTTATGGGAGAGGAGTTTGCTCTCCCGATGGTTAAATCAATAAGGGGTTAAAGTAGGCATTGCTCTTTTAGTGATTCGATCTCTTCCCGCAACGCATTAATCTGCTTATTCTGCTCGATCAGCTGCAAGGTGAGTTCTTCAATCTTTTGCATCATGCGGTTTTGCATGTCGCCGACTTCGAGACCGTTCGCTTCTACCTATTTGTCACAGGGAATATTGGGAAGATGGCCGTTGGCTTGAATATAGGCTTCTACTTCTTCGAGTATAGCTAGATGGTAGTCCCTTTGGAAGACGTAGTCGGGCCAATCTTCGGAGAGTTGAACTTTCAGTTCTTAGGTAGCTATTTTCTCAATGACGGAAACTTTAGCGGGATCAAGGGGATCATTTCACCACAATTAGTCGCTGCTGGAACTGCTGCGTCGCGGTTTTGAGCAGGACCACATATATGCCACTGTTCAAGTTGGTCGTAAGCAGATCGATACCGTGCTGCCCGGCATCAAAAGCTTTGCGTTCTGATAGGGTCCGAACAAGCTGACCGTTCAGGTCGTAAATCAGCAACTGTACAACTTCCTGCTGTGGCAAATCGAAAGAGATCTTCACGATTCCACCAGAATGCGCGGGATTTGGATAGCAGTTGAATCTTACAGGACTAGGTGCAGATTCCAAATCATAGTGACCTTTACTTAGTATCGTCCGTGCCCTTGCTTCCTCATCGAATGTAGGTGCAGCCTCCAGGAAGGAAGGGCTACAGCCTTCAATTCTTGCTACAAAAGCTTCCCCTTCTGCAACCACAGCGGAAAAAAACTGATCGCTCGCACAATCGGCATCCGGCTTCAGGACAATGGCCGAACCGGCTAGGAAGGTGACGGATTCATTCACAGATCCGGAGGAACTGAGCACTTCCCGTGCTTGATAAGTGGCCTCAGAGAAATCAGTGTGGGAGAGGTCGTTGTATTTGGGGCAGGCCAGGTCGTTCCAGCGGTGAAAGTTACTATTAGAAAGAAATGCGTTTCCGACGAAGTAGGTTCCGGATTCGTCCGAAGTGATATCAAGCACAGTACTGGAGGAGGAGAACGAGTCGCCAATGAGTTCCCAACTTGCCGAATTCAAATCCCATCTGGCTATTTCATTATCGGCACCTACCCCAAGACCATTTACTGAATCATATTCACCCCCAACATAGAGGTAACCATCTGCATGGTGTAAGGCCTCTATATTTCCATCATCATGTATTCTGCTACCCAGGTTGGAAAAGTTTGTACCGTCGAACTTGACCAGACCAGAGTAAATCGTTGGGCCACCGGATACATTTTTATGGGTGAAACTTCCACCAATATACAAGTCATTTCCAATCCGAATTATTTCACGGACTAGGCCACTGCCATATTTTCCGAAAATCAACGAGTCTTGTGTCAACAGGTGTTCCCATTGTTCAGTAGTCTCATTAAACCTTGCTATATGTGTCCCGTTTGGGCCCTGGAATGCAAGACCACCTCCAATCAGGAGTTCTGGTTTTATAAGCCGTAAGTTGC
>ENA-UENX01000651-UENX01000651.1-marine-metagenome-genome-assembly--contig:-NODE-651-length-10385-cov-3.244204_pt1 | contig 10385 bp, 5 predicted proteins | sample MGYA00237875_ERZ529327 | MGnify/ENA primary metagenome ERZ529327 (study PRJEB26372, sample SAMN05368347) | marine metagenome | biome: cultured habitat; feature: ocean water; material: water; isolation...
TGCGGGTGGGCTCGGGGGTAGAGTCATGTAGTAGTAGCTTCCCGGGTTCGCTGGCGTGCTTGCCGAAGGAGCTACGCATCTGGAAGCTATTGATATTGGCTGCTTCCGCCGCTTCCTGTGCATTCATTCCAAACTCTACAATATTGAGAAAATACTGTAATAAATTTTGATCCTGGCTATCCCCGCCTTGCACAGCAAAAGAGAGGAAAGGCTTGCCATCCTTGAGGGCGAGGCTGGGGGTGAGCGTAGCTCGTGGTCGCTTACCTGGCTCCAGGACGTTAAAGGGATTTTGCTTTTCATCGAGTACGAAGCTTTGCATTCGTTGACTTAGGCCTACTCCTGTTTTACCGGCGATGCAAGCAGGTACCCAGCCACCACTAGGGGTAATCGATACAACCCAGCCTTCTTTGTCCACCGCTTGAATCGAGGTGGTCCCGGCATAGAAGGCATCTTCATCGCTCATCTCTAGCGCGAATCGGCTATCCTCTAGACGAGGACGAGACAGGGAGGCTCTGCCCCAGTCTTTCAAAATATCGAGATAAGGATTCTTCTTGCCTTCAAAGGGGTAGGGATCACCAGGGCCAACCGTAGCATCGTTTTTCTCCTTATTCATCTGCTTCAATCGCTCCTTCGCGTACTCTTTAGAAAGAAGTCCCTTGATCGGTTCCTCAGGTGGGAAGTAAGGGTCACCGTAGTAGAAGTCCCGATCCGCAAAAGCCATGTTCATGGTCTGATAGAGGGTGTGGATGTACTCCTTAGAATTGTAGCCCATGGACTTTAGATCTACATTTTCTAGGATGTTCAAAGCCTGTAGTAGTACTGGACCTTGCACCCAATGAGTCAGTTTGTACACCTCGATACCTTTATAGGTAGTCATTACCGGCTCCTCGATGTGTACCTTCCACTTGTCTAGGTCTTCCATAGTAATCAATCCTCCTTGCTCTTGTGTACTCCGCACGATCTCCTCAGCGATATCTCCCCGGTAAAAGCGGTCATAGGCAGCATAGATTGCAGCTTTCCGGTCTTTCCCTTCAGCGCGAGCCTTCTGCTCTGCGGCCACTAGTTTTCTTAAAGTAGCTCTCAAATCTGTACGAAGATTTCTCCAGGATGTGGTCCTTCGTGTTCTTGCCCACGGTTGGTAAGGAAGACTTTTTTAGAGTATTGCCATTTCTTGATGAGCTCCTTATTCTTTTCGATCTCGCCGGAATTGTAGATCTCCATGGGATAACCCGCAGCCATCTCGATGGCAGGGGCCAAGATTTCCTTAAGTGTCATGGTACCATATTCAGCCAGCATGGTTAGCAATCCCCCTGGAGTACCGGGAGTGACAGCAGCCAACGGACCATTAGCTGGTGGATAGGGTCGCCCTTTTTCCCGAAAAAACTCGGGTGTAGCCCCGGTGGGCGCAACCCCCAAAGCATTTATTCCTACGACCTTTTTGGTATTCGGGTTGTAAATCAGGGCTTGTGTTTCTCCTCCCCAGCTCAATTTATCCCACATGGTCGCCGTGGCAGCCAACATGGCACAAGCTGCATCAACAGCATTACCGCCTTTATGAAAAATAGCAGCGCCAGCGGTTGCCCCTAGTGGCTTCCCGGTTATGGCCACCCAATGCTTGCCATGAATGACGGGTTTTTGGGTCTCTGGTTGTTGCGCCATAGTCATCAGCGGTAGCGTTGTGATGATAAGGATGGCTAGGGTAATTCTTTTCATAAGATGTTATTTTTTGAATACAGATCTATCGTATTGATCATCTGAGGCTCTAGGCAAGAAGCCCTTCCTCCCGTGGATTCGAATGTAAAAAAGAATAGGGGAACCCCCTAAATTATCATTGGAAAAAGAGTAGTTTTGCCCCCATTAAGCGAATAGCAACTCATAGAAAAAGATTCGATCTAATCGGTCCCTACCGGCGAGTCGCTATGACAACCTTTTAACAAAGACACTTTGATCATGCAATCTATTTCTCATAAAAGCCTACCCTCTTTTTCATTTCTTCTATTTTGTCTTTTACTCCTGCCCCATTCCGCCTTTGGCCAAACACTAGCCCAGGAAGCTGAAGATAACATCACGACTTATCAACTCCAATCTCCGGCCTCCAATCAATTTAAGATGATATACGAGGTCAGTGCAACTACTCCTGGCGCAAAATATTATTACAATGCCTTGAGGTTTGGCAACGAAGCCGAGGTGAATGGTGCTTTTGACTTAATGACCGGAGATTCATTGAAATGGGAAGTGGTAGATGGGAAGCATGCACGTCGTAATGGGCACCCAAAAGCCAGCCTGTCTGGAAAGTTTATAAAAGTGACACTGGCCAGGCCTGTACCTGAAAAGGGAGAGGCTCGTATTAGAATTATCAAAACCTATAAAAATAAGTCCACTTACTTTAAAAAGGACGATGAAGTGATTTTTAGTAGATCACTAGGTATCAAACGCAATGTAATTATCTTACCAAAAGGACATGAACTTACGAGTTGTAATTACCCTTCACAAGTTACAGTGGATGAAAAGGGACAACTGGTTGTGAGCTTTATGAATCCTGGATCAAGATCGATTCCCTTTAAACTATCCGCACGAGCAATTTCTAAAACACCCAAGCTAAACACGGATAGTGGTTCGAGTACCCCAAGTGCCAAGGGCAGTGGTAGAGACAAATCCAAAGCTAGGCTGAATTACCGACCTTCAGTCCGTACAACTCAGAATCGAGAAATCGTCTACTTTTTGCAGAATCCAAGTTCCAATAGTTTTCGCTTATATCACGATTATACCGAAACGAGAGAGGGAATGGATAAATACCTGAACGTGGTACGTCCTGGAAGCAAAGCCTCTAATCCTTCGGCTTATATCTTGGATACAGGAGAAGAACTAAAGGTTGAAACCTTGCGCGGCAAAGCCATCAGCGATAAGGGGATTGAACTGAATCAAGAGATTACCGACGAAACGGAGGTGGTAGTAATTTGGTTTGAACCCGTTCAAAAAGGGCAATCCGTACGTCTACGCATTGAGGAGACCTATACAGACCCCAATCGATATTTGCTCAACGATGGTGAATTGATTTGGGATCGTAGCTTTGGTCGCAACCGCAATACCGTCGTACTACCCAAAGGTTGGTTCCTGACGACCAGCTCGATGCCCGCTACCATAGAGGAAACGGAGGATGGAAGTATCTCTCTATTCTTCCTAAATGATCGGCCGGATAGCCTTGATGTCTATATTAAGGCGCAAAAGCGGTAAACCTTTAGACAAAGGCGTCGATATGAGCTATGACTTCTTCAGAATGGTCATAGATTCCTAAGTCTAGGTTTTTAAGATTGCCTCTTAAAGACATTAGTTCTATGATTGGATAAATGGGTCGATCATAGCTCCAATATTCCTTGTTCAGAAATACCATAGGACTGGCATACCCAAAAGACTCATAGTGATTTTGCGTAATATCTTGAAATACTTCTTGAATCGTCCCGGCACTCCCTGGAGCAAAAATCACACCGCCCTTTGCTATGGCCAACAAGCCTTCTTCGCGGACGCTATTGGCAAAATATTTAGCTATGTGTGTTGCGAATGGAGTCGGTGGTTCGTGGCCATATAGCCAGGTAGGAATACCTAGGCTGCGATAGGGCCCACAAGGAAATTTATCCATTACCTCAAAAGCGGTGGGCAGCCAATGGGGATGATCATATTTAGGCGCTTGGCTAAGCACTTCAACGGCTTCATCCAGTTTCTCCTTAGGCCCACCCGCAAACCAAGCCCCTACATGCGTAGCCTCCATAGCCCCAGGCCCACCGCCTGAAATCATCAAATAGCCCTTTTCCGTGAGCATCTTGGAAATCTCCGCTACCTGCTGGTAGGTTCCGTGATCCCTTGCGAGGCCATGTCCTCCCATAATGGCCACTATTTTCTTTTCTTCAAACTCCCGCAAGAAGTCTTGAAGCGCATCCGTGATGGAATGATCATGTAGACGGCGCGCTAGCGTTTCTTTGATCACCGTCGCTTCTTTCCCCATCATTAGGTAATGATCATAGACCCGTTTGTCGAGCGTCTGCTGGTAAGTTTCAGGCTGCTGATAATCATAGTTATCATACAGGCTTTCCTTATTGTAGAGTGCTTTTGGATAGACGTTGAATGGGACATCGAGTACGGGAAACAGATAATTATCATTGGAAAGGTGTTCCCAGAGGGCCGGCGTGAGGTGGCAACCTAAGAAAAGGCAGCCTTTGAATTGACGGCCCAATATCAACTCCTCTATCTCCGATAAATCCAAGGACTGTACCGCGATATTTTGAATGTCGGTAGTGGTAATGTATTCCTTGAGGGTTTCTAAGGATTCGAATTCCAGCATAGTTTGAGGTTATAGATTTATTGCCTTGCTTTCTAATTGGTCGCCCCGGCGGCCCCTGATCGACGTGGATCAGCCCCTGCCTTCACTTTTCCCTTATCCAAAACCACCGCGGCTCCGTAGCCCATCCTTAACTCTCCTCGGGTAGAGATCAGCTGCAATTCATGACCTAGCACACCCAACTGCTCTAGTATTCCGGGGGCAAACCCATTCTCCATTTGAACTACAATCTCTTTCACCTTAGCGCGATCTCGTGGATTTCGCCGCATACCTACCAGGAATCGGGGCAACTCCAAAGCAGCTTGCGGACCAAGTCCCTGGTCGATGATACCTGTGGTCATTTGATAGACTGCAGAGGTAATCCAAGCGTTACCTGCAGCGCCCAAAGCCGCCAATGGCTTTTGCTTCGTCGCGGTTCCTTTGAAGATCATCGTGGGACTGATACTCGTAACATTCCGAGCAAAGGGAATCCGTGCATTATAACGTTTTGGGTTAGAGCTATAGGAGCGCAGCTTGTCATTATAGATAAAACCGAGACCTGGCGTAACGTAGAAGTTCCCACCCCAAGTACCTAAGGTTTGCGTCACAGAAACCATATTACCCTCTCCATCTGCTAAGGCAAAGGCAGTCGTCCCGGTAGACTTTCGCGCTTCCAACACTCCTTCCGCGCCCCAGCTCGAGACCACGCGGGTATCCAGGCAAGTGCTATCCGCTGGGTTAGCACTTTTCAAGGGATCAAAGCACTCCCTCCACCGATCGGTAGCCATCGATTTATCAGTAAAAGGTTTTAGATCTACTGGCCAAAGCCCGGGATCCGCAATGCGTCCGCTACCCGAAGGGGAGAACTTCCAAGCCTCAATCATTGCATGCACTGTGGTCGCATCCTCTTGATAGTCTCCAGGTTCAGGGAAAGCTTCCAAAAGATTGAGCTTGGCTGTGAGCAAAGCCCCGCCGGAAACGGGCGGAGGTCCAGCATAAACGGTATGCCCCCTGTATGTAGTAGAAACTACCGGTCTTTCGACGGCATAATATCTCGCCATATCCTCCATGGTAATCACATTACCTTTGGCGCGAAGATCTTCAACCATTCGTTGTGCCACACGCCCTTTGTAAAAGCCATCCTTGCCTCGATAGGCGATCATGCTAAGGGTATAGGCTAAATCGGGGTTCTTTAAGGTATCTCCCGCCTGAAGGGTTCGGCCATTCTTGAAAAAAAGATCTTGGCAGCGCGAGCATTTGGTATAGGCTTCCTCTTCCATAGCCAGCGTGGTAGCAAACGAATGGTCGACGGCAAAGCCATCACGTGCCAAACGAATGGCAGGTTCAAGTAGCTTCTCCCAAGGCATTTGGCCACTTCCATACTTCTGCCAAGCCAGCTCCATTCCAGCCACCGTGCCGGGAACATTAACTAGTATGGGGCCACTTGAAGGTAGATTCTGCAATTGGCCATTACTTAGCGAAGCAGCCTCCGGCACACGAGTTAAGAACTCAATACAGGTAGGCTCTGGCATATCCTTCAGGTAGACCAGCATTTCACCATACCCTCCTACCCCACTGGCATCTGGCTCCACCACGCCCAGGGCAAAGGAAATAGCGACTGCTGCATCCACCACATTCCCGCCAGCCTCTAGCATCTCCAAACCAGCCGCTGTAGCTAGGGGGTGAGCACTCGAGATGGCAGCTTTACCTTTTACCTCTTCCTTAATCGGAGGACGTTTGCTAATCAGACCATAGATCAATTGTTCCGCTTCCTCTTTACTTTGTGCCTTATTCAGAGCCGTTCGAGTTTCCTCGATTAGCTTTTGCCATTTCTTGGCCTTCTTGCCTTGATCTAAACCATACCGGCTAGAAAGATATTGAATCGTGCGCTCCAATTCCTGCGCGTATTGAGGAATGTCTTGCGCTGGAAGCACAATGGAATTGCCGCTATTCCCATCTTCAATTAGACTTGGAGCAGTAATGAGTTTGATCTGAATATCCCGTTGTGCAAATGCTATAGCTGGTCGATTTCCAGCAATCATAGGGTCCCCATTGTAGGCCGGAGGGTTCCGAGAGATCTCGACCATAGCTATCTTATTTCCATCTCTTGTCCAAGTACCTACAAACCGATCCTTGCTGAGTAGATTACAGTAAGAACCTAGTCGGTCGATTACCCATAATCCTTGCGGCTCTGTTCGAGTACTAAAGGTCAATTGTTGGCCATCTGGAGACCATTGTGGAAAGAGGAAACGTTTTCCAGTTTGAATGGCAGACTTCTTCTTAGTACGTAGATCCATCTTCATCAAAGAAGTAGCCCCTTTTCGTTCGCTTACGTAGTATAACTCTTGTCCTGCCGGATGCAGCGCTGGGGAATGATCTGGTCCAAATGTGCTAGTCACTTGTATGGTTTTCCCCTCTTTATCTCTCAGCCATATATCGGACTTAGCTCCAGTACCTCTGACCCAAGCCATTCTTCCTTCCCGATCAAAAGACGGCTGGATATCTACCCGTTTCGACTCAATCACAAGCTGTTGACTAACTAACTCGGCCCCCTCCCCTAAATCGGCTTTCCAGATATCGAAGGTTCCTTTTTCGTCAGAAGCATAGAAGAGCTGCTTGCCATCGGGATGCCAAACGGGATCCCGTTCTATTGCTATCGTAGCGGTCAACCGTTTCCACTCCTTCGGAACTTGGGACGGCTTGTCTTTCCCAAGCTCCCCCAACCAAAGATCGCCAGCCCAACTCAGTACGAGTTGGCCGTCTTCGTTCATGCTAATACTACTTGGTGTAAGGATCGGCGGAGGGCCGGGATGTAGGAGAAACCCGCTGCACAACAAGATTAGGAAACCAATAGTAAGATATTTGCCCATAACGACTAAAAGAAGTTGGTGATGCGAATGACCATGACCTATAAATGATTCGGAAAGTACTAATTTTTGCCTTTATATCAAGTGCTCATATCCTTGCAAGCGGCCAGCTACCCCAAGTTGCGATGAATGAGCGCAAAAAAGGAAGATTTTGCGGCAACACACGGCCGAAAGCTGGGTTTTGTCGCAAACATCTGACGCATTTGGGCTCCTTAGAATGAATTGCAACTTGAATTAACTAATTAATTCTTTTCATAAGACTTATCTAAAGGCCTCAAGCTAATTCATAGGAAGTCCGCAAAGGAATGCATTAGATTTGCATCATAATACTTCTATTGATAATAATTATGATTGATTCAAAGCATCTCAAACTCATCCTAGCGATCGAAAAATCTGGTTCACTCAACAAAGCTTCCAAGGAACTCAACCTCACCCAATCGGCCTTAAGCCATCAGTTGAAGAACCTAGAGGAATACCTTGGTGTAGCGCTTTTCAATCGTATTGGAAATCAATTGTATTTCACGGCGGTGGGCAAAGAATTAAAGGAAAGGGCTGGCGTCATATTAGAACACTACGATGAGCTTGAAGCTCGGATACAAGAATTTAAAGAGAATCAACTAGATCGATACATCCATGGGTATAGTCAGCGGGAAGCGCAGCGATTGCGGGATCAGGCAACATCCGTTTCAGAATTCTTACATTTTGACTCCATTTGGGAAGCAGATTCTCGCGTCTTAGAAGTCGGCTGCGGAGTTGGGGCCCAAACCCGCATCATCGCAGCTAAAAACCCTAAGGTACATTTCACCTCGATAGATATCTCCGAACCCTCCTTGGACCTCGCCAGGAAGACGATTGCGGAAGAACGAATCGAGAATGTAGATTTTCTGCTGCAGGATGTACGCACCCTAAGTAAGAACAAGATGGATCGCTTCGATCATATCTTCATCTGTTTCTTTTTGGAACATATTCCCAATCCGCTGGATGTGCTCAAACAAGTAAAGGGTCTCGTAAAGCCAGGGGGTACCATTACTGTGATCGAAGGCGACCATGGATCTACCTATTTCCATCCAGACGATCCGCACGCCCAGGCAGTGGTGGAAGCTCAGGTCCAATTGCAAAAACAACGCGGAGGCAATGCCAATATTGGTCGTGCGCTTTATCCTTTATTGGATAAGGCTGGCTACCAGGAGGTTGCGGTAAGTCCCAGGCAAATCTATGTAGATCGCAGCAAGCCGGCCCTAGTAGAAGGTTTTATTAAAAACACTTTTACCGCCATGATCCAGGGGATGTCGGAAGACTTGCTGAAAGAAGGTCTAGTGAGTCAAACCGCTTATAAAAGAGGCATTGATGGCCTGCTACGAACAGCGGTAGCAGATGGAACATTTAGTTATACCTTCTTTAAAGGTGTAGCGGTGAACCAAGGCACCTAAGATCATTCGCTTCGCACACGAGATCGCTCCTCGGCAGCCCCAGCCTGTCGCTCTGCTTTAGCCTTGAGTTTGGAATTGCCAAAATTTCGGAAGTAGGAAATACGAAAGATTCGGGTGCGAGCTGATTCGGGTCGGTAAACGACATCGGCAGTGGAGGAAAAGGCTTCTTCTGCCAAATTTCCAAAATCAGAAACGATACGCATGGATTTAAAGATATCACTCACCGTAATTTGAATGCTTCCTTGGTTTCCCTTAAGCTGCTTCTTCAACCCTCCGTTTAACATGCCAAAGCCTTTGTATCGACGGGAGCCATCATAGCTAGGTGCATTGTACCAGCCTGATAGTTCTAAAGACAAATCCCAGGGCAGGTTGATGGTTTGGTTTCCGTACAGATTGAAAGTCCAGTATTGCTTTTCTACCTGTTCTTTGGTGTGTGATAAATGAAACTTTCTCAGACCGCCGGAAAACCCCAGATTTGCGTTCCACCAAGTCCCTAGCTGAAAAGGTACATCCGTTTGGAATTGGAGGCTTCGTTGATAAAACATGTTTTGGGGAGATACCAAGGCCAGGTCCCGGGTCTCATTCTCAACCACCTGATAACGAACGATAGGGTTTTCCTCATGAATAAAATTCAGGGAGAAATTATAGGCTTGCCATTGATAGGCGAATCGGACATTGTGGCTGATGGTAGGACGTAGTAAGGGGTTTCCCGTGAAGACGGAAAGCGGGCCATTGTATCGAAGATAAGAGGCCAGGTCATTGTAATCAGGTCTCGTTACGCGCTGGGTAAAGGATAGCTGTAGGCGTGAAATTTCATTCCAGCCATGGCTAAAGAAGAGCGAAGGAAATAGACGTCTCTGAACGCGTTTGTCCTCTGGGCTTATACGCTTCCAATACTCATACCGGGCTCCCAATGTCAACTCGGTGGAGGGAGAGAATGGGTAGTAAAAGCCGGTGTAGGCCGCTCCGATGCTTTCATATAGGTCAACTGCTGTGACAGAACGATCATCCAATACCCAATCCTGATCTTCTTGCCGTTCAATTTGAGCCAGGTTGGCGGTTTTGGAATAGGTGCCCTTCAAGCCCGCTTCCCACTTGAGTTTGTCATAGAAGATCTTTTCGAAGTCTAGCTTAAACACCCCAATATCGATCCCCGTTCGACTGCTCCCTCGATTAGCATCAGCAAAAAAGGCGCCGCCGGGATGGATGGAATTACCGGCTTTATTGAAATATTGGCTCTGGGCTAAGGTTGGATTTCTACTATTGAAGCGAAGGTAATCAACATCTAATTTGAGCTTGGCCTTTCCCTCCAATTCTCTCTCCAAATACACATTGGAAAGGATATTTCCCCAAGGGTTGTTGCCATTTACTTGAATATCCATTTGAATTACAGAGTCTGGACTCAATTCATATTCTACCAGATTTGAAACGCCGTTTCGATTAGCACTTCTCTGTAGGACCACGCTTCCCCCCAATATGGTATTCTCGCTTAAGGTAGTCTCTAGGCCTAGATTCAAGTTGTGATTGCGTTGTCTTCGCCGATTGTTGTTGAGAATTTCAAAACCAACTTGTCCGCCAAAAATCGGTACGATATTGGTTCCTACGCCATGGAAGCCATCCCCTGTTTCATCCAGTGAAAAAGTGTAGCTAGCAAAAGCGTGAGTAGAGCCCGCACTGTGATTAATCCTCGTACTTACCATCGCCTTTTCGCCCTCTCCGTATCCTCCGGAAACAGACAATGAACCATTGGTGCCAAAGCCCTCATGTTTTTTCAAG
>ENA-UENX01000655-UENX01000655.1-marine-metagenome-genome-assembly--contig:-NODE-655-length-10297-cov-3.283028_pt1 | contig 10297 bp, 3 predicted proteins | sample MGYA00237875_ERZ529327 | MGnify/ENA primary metagenome ERZ529327 (study PRJEB26372, sample SAMN05368347) | marine metagenome | biome: cultured habitat; feature: ocean water; material: water; isolation...
CGGTCTCACTTCTGGAGGTTTTCTATGTTTGTACCCCTCTACTACTTCTGCTAACGCTCGCTCTCTTTCCTTCCCAGCGTTTGCACTAGGTTTTGTTTCAGCATTTTCCTTACATTTGGTATGCCCGTCTGCCATACACCGACTGAGACTTTAGTCCTTTCATTCGTCCAAAAAATAGACAAATGCCTAACCAACGCAGCTACTGGGGCTGGGGATATGAAGACTTTCCGTTTCCCACGCAAACGCTAGCCAACTACACCAATATGATGAAACAACTCTTTCAAATTGAAAAATTTGAGGAGTTGATCCCCACTAAGGTAGAAGATCTTAACCTCCGACTCCCTCGATTTACTTTGCCAGAGGGACTATCAAATATTTGCTCTAGTACTAATTTCGATCGGGCCAGCCATAGTTATGGAAAGGCATTTAGAGACATCTGGAGAGGACTGCATGGACTGTTTCCGAATCCGCCAGATTATGTGGCCTATCCTAGTACGGAAGATGATATTATTGATTTAATGCAATTTGCTGCGGCCAATGGGGTTTCTCTGATCCCATATGGTGGCGGGAGTAGCGTCTGTGGAGGCACAGAGCCGACGCATAGTAGCCACTATCAGGGCGTGATTTCCGTAGATATGCGGCACTTCGACAAGGTGTTGAGTATAGATGCCGAATCGCGCTCAGCTCACATCCAAGCTGGCATCTTTGGCCCTGCTTTGGAAAAGACGTTAAAGCTGCATGGTTTGACCCTTCGACATTATCCGCAGAGTTTTGAGTTTTCCACTTTAGGAGGATGGATAGCCACTCGATCTGGTGGGCACTTTGCCACCTTATATACCCATATCGACGAATTTGTCCAAGGAGTGACTATGGTTACCCCGAATGGCAAATTGGAAACCAGGCGGCTGCCTGGCTCTGGTGCGGGACCTAGCGAAGAAAGACTGATCACCGGCTCAGAAGGTATACTGGGGATCATTACTTCTGCCTGGATGCGTTTGCAAAGTATACCAAAGTACAAGAAGACCGTCACCGTTTCCTTCCCCACTTTCAAGGCAGGTGCCGCTGGAGCCAGAGCATTGGCTCAATCTGGGCTAAACCCTTCTAATGCCAGATTAATTGATGCGATGGAGGCCTATAGCAACGGCTTAGGGAATGGTCAATCTGCGGTCTTGATAGTTGGTTTTGAATCTCACCAACGGGATGTCACTTATTGGATGCAGGAGGCACTTGCTCTATGTAAGGAACACGGTGGAAGCTGGGATGAAAAAAGATTGACCGCTACGGAGCGAAGTGATAAAGGCGATGCTTGGAAGAACTCTTTCCTTTTGGCGCCTTATCTCCGGGATCAACTAGTTAAACTAGGCTTAGTAGTCGAAACCTTTGAAACGGCTGTTACTTGGGACCAATACCCAAATTTCTATAAGAAGGTCAAACAGGCCACTCAAGATGCCATCCAGGAACATTGTGGAGTAGGCACCGTAACCTGTCGCTTTACTCATATTTATCCTGATGGCCCTGCGCCCTACTTCACTGTCATTGCCAAAGGCACACCTGGTAAACAACTGGAACAGTGGGATGCGATCAAACGAGCAGCTTCGCAAGCCATCATCGATAGTGGTGGAACGATTACGCACCATCATGCCGTTGGCAAGGACCATCAGCCCTTTTATGCCCAGCAACATACCCCCTTGTTTGGTGAGATGCTGAGTGCCGCAAAGAAATCGGTTGATCCGAGTTGGATAATGAATCCTGGTGTCCTTCTGCCTGATAAATCCTGATGTACTATTGTTCAATCTAGTATACTAATGCTTTCTCCTAAAAACCACTGATGAGTAATTCAATAGAAGCCCTAGATGAGCTGTTCCGAGCTCGCCTGTATTTGTATTTCCACGAAGATATGCTGAGTGATAAAAGGACGCAGGTCGAGTGTGATTTTATGTGTGAAAACTTAGGATTAAAGAATGGACATTCTCTGCTAGATCTAGCCTGCGGGCATGGTAGGCACGCTACTGCTTTAGCTAAACGTGAGATAAAAGTCACGGCTTGGGATCTCAATCAGGAGTTTATTCAATTGGCAAGGAAGGCCTCCAAAGAGCAGGGGCTTGAGATAGACTATCAATGTCGAGATATCCTTACGCTGGAGTATCATGAAGAATTTGATGCTATCATTTTGCTTTTCAATACACTTGGATTTTTCAGTAGGGCAGAAGCTCTAGACTTGATGAAGCGGATGTCTAAGGCTTTGAAATCGGGAGGGAAACTCTTTTTAGATATCAAGAACAGAGATCATATCCTGAAAGAATTGGTGCCATTCAGTCTTGTTGAAAGGGGAGAGGATATGATGGTTGATCGATTGTCCTTTGATCCCAAAACGGGTACTACGCTCAATCAAAGGACCTACCTGAAAGATGGAAAACGCTATGAGGTTCCTTTTTCTATGACGCTGTTCAACTATACTGATATTGACCGTTTCTCGAAAATGGCGGGCCTCTCCATCACAAAAGATTTTGGGCACTGGGATGGACGGGCTTTTGACCAGAATTCCCGTCGAATTATTTTAATCTTGGAGAAATAGTACTGGCTGCTACTTGGCCTATCAACAACCCTAATCTAGAAGCTAACCCAATACCTTCCTATTGCGTCTGAGTAAAAAGGAGTCACCTATTTGGAAAGAGTAGCCTTGAAAGAAAAAGCCCCTCGCCAAAAGGCAAGGGGCAATGCGTCTATATTGAAGGTGTGTTATTGCTTCACAATGCGTAAAGTCTCCGTCAAGTGACTAGCTTGAACTAGGACAAAATAGATGCCTGGTGTCCAGCCTTTATGTGGTATAATCACAAATTCCTCATTGAACGGAGCGTCAAAGCGTTGATACACGATACGACCATTTACATCTGTAATTCGGAGAATGGCTCGCTTCATGCTCGGACTTGGACGATCAATTAGCAACCTCAATTCATCTTGGAATGGATTCGGTTTCACGTGAACGTTGAGTTCGGTGGCCAACTCCTTATATGGGGTTGTTTCTGTCCTAGATTCTGCCGCCGGTAAGGTTTGCTCGCCCGAAGTTTTGGTGCTCACGGACTGGTTGTCCGGGCAAGCCTTTATGACGACATCATCAATGTAAACATAATCGGTATTTGAAGAGGCGTCACACATGATTCGGAATCTAGTGGTACTGGTGAAGTTAATGCCGGAGATAATCACGGTTTCATTGTAACGCTGATCATTGACAAATTCATCATCTAGATTCCACTCTTCATAGGTGCTGTAAGACACGCCATCATCCGTGGACACCTGTAACCAGAAGTCCTCGGTTACCTGATCCATGGATCGGGGGAGATAGGAGAAGGAGAATTCTACACTAGCATAACTACTGAGATCCAAGGATTGTGTATAAGTAGAAGAGAATGTTCCAGAGTCATCTCGCAGTCTAACACAATAAACACCACTGTTGGCATAGACTTCGTCGCTACTACTGCGACGACAGTCTGAACCACCATCTATCCAGATACCCCAACCACTTTCGAAGTCTTCCGAGTCAATGATGACACAGTCTCCGCCACCACCACCACCACAAGCACCGGCAGTATCATCTGGGTTACAAGGGTCGTTGTCATCAGGGTCCTCTCCGACACACAGCCCGTCATTATCAGCATCTTGATAGGTGCCAGCGCACCCGCAGTTAGCAGTGTACACGTCATTCACGGTACATGGATCATTGTCATTACAAGCCGTACCGATCAAGCCGTCATCAAAGCCAGGGCATTGATCGTCCTGATCGCAGATGCCATCCTGGTCGCTATCCTGGAAGGTTCCGACACAATTACAATCAGCATCATAGGTGTCATTAATAGTACAGGATTGGCCGTCATTGCAAGCCGTACCAGGGGTACAGGTGACATCGCCAATACATGCCCTGATTTCAACATCATCAATGTAAACCAAATCTCCATTAGCGGAAGCATCACAGATAAATCGGAGTCTTGTGTTGCTGGTGAAGGTGAAGTCATTGATTAATACCTTCTCAAAATAACGCTGATCGTTAACGAATTCATCACCCAGGTTCCATTCTTCCGCTTGTCTATAAGTACTACCGCCATCTGTGGAAACCTCAAGCCAGAAATCTTCGTTGCTGTTGTCCATCGAAGAGGTGATGTAGGTAAAGGAAACTTCTACGCTCGTAAAGGCACTTAGGTCAAGATCATCTGTATAGAAGGAAGAAGAGCTGCCTGAATTATCTCGAATCCGAGCACTGAAATTGCCACTATACGCATTGACGGTAGATCGTGTACAATCTGAACCGCCATCATTCCATATTCCCCAGCCGCTTTCAAAATCTTCAAAATCAATTATCGTACATGGATCTCCACAGTCAATGCCGCTCGCATCCGGAATACAATCATCATTGTCATTTGGATCTTCCCCAACGCAGTAGCCATCATTGTCGGCATCTTGATAGGTGCCTGCACAATTACAATTGGCATCATAGATATCGTTAACGGTACAAGGGTCGTTGTCATTACAGGGTGTTCCTGCCAAACTACCATCGCAACCCTCACAACCGTCTGGAGTACTGTCACCATCTGCATCGATATTGTCATCATGCCCAGGACAGATATCATCGGCATCGCAGACACCATCTTGATCACTGTCCGCATAGGTTCCAGCACAGTTGCAATCAGCATCGTAAACGTCATTAGTGGTGCATGCATCCCCATCATCACAGCTAGTTCCAGCGATATTGCCATCACAACTATCACAGCCATCGGGTATTCCATCTCCATCAACGTCCGCATTGTCATCGGAGCCAGGACAAATATCATCACTATCGCAGACCCCATCCTGATCACTATCCTGAAGGGTACCTGCGCAGTTACAGTTGGCATCAAATACATCGTTCACCGTACAGCTTAATCCATCATCACAGCTGCTACCGGGAGTACAGGTACCTGCATTAGTACAAGCTTTTATTTGCACGTCATCAATGTACACTAGGTCTCCATTACTGGAAGCATCACAGGTGAAACGGAAACGAGTCAAGCTGCTGAAGTTGATATTGGAGATGTTGACCGTTTCGAAGTATCTAATGTTATTTTCAAATTCATCCCCTAAGTTCCATTCCTCATAAATAGAGTAGGTGGCACCTCCATCAGTAGAGATTTGTAGCCAGAAGTCCTCTGTTGAGTTATCCATAGAACTCGCAACGTAAGTGAAACTGATTTCGACGGATTCGTAGGTGCTTAGATCTATGTTATTGGTAAAGAAAGAACTACTTAGGGCGGAATTGTCACGAATTCTAGCGCTAAATCCTCCACTATAGGCATAGACGGAGGATATAGAACAATCACTTCCTCCATCATTCCAAAAGCCCCATCCGGATTCAAAATCTTCAAAGGAAATGATAGTACATGGACTACACTCTCCTGCGCTTGCATCCGGCTTGCAAGGATCGTTATCATCTTCGTCTTCTCCAACGCAGAAACCATCTTGGTCTGCATCCACATAGGTGCCTGCACAATTACAATTGGCGTCATACACATCGTTGATCGTACAGGGATCATTGTCATTACAAGTAGTCCCTGCTAAATTGCCGTTGCAATCGTCACAACCGTCTGGCGTGCCATCTGCATCTGTATCGACAGCATCGTCAAAGCCTGGACAGATATCATCGCTGTCGCAGACGCCATCTTGATCAGTGTCTTGGAAAGTACCGGCACAATTGCAGTTGGCATCGTAAACGTCATTGATGGTGCACGGATCATTGTCGTCACAGCTCGTTCCAGTTAGGCTTCCATCACAGGTATCACAACCATCAGGGGTGCCATCATTATCGCCATCAGCATTGTCGTCGAAACCTGGGCAGACGTCATCGTTATCGCATACCCCATCCTGGTCTGAGTCTTGGAATGTACCTGCGCAATTACAGTCCGCATCGTACACATCATTGACGGTGCATGGATCATTATCATCACAACTTGTTCCATTCAAAGTATTATCGCAATCATCGCAGCCATCTGGCGTGCCGTCTGCATCTGTATCGAGAGCATCGTTAAAGCCTGGACAGATATCATCAATATCACAAACACCATCTTGATCTGAATCCTGGAAAGTACCTACACAATTACAGTCCGCATCGTAAATGTCGTTTATGGTGCAAGGGTCATTATCATCACAACTTGTCCCAGTAAGATTGTTGTCGCAGTCGTCGCACCCGTCCGCGATGCCATCTGAGTCAGAATCAACTGAATCATCATGCCCAGGACAAGCATCTTCTTGATCACAAACACCATCTTGATCACTATCTTGGAAAGTACCGGCACAGTTACAATCTGCGTCGTAAACGTCATTAATGGTACAAGGATCATTGTCGTTACAGCTGGAACCAGGTTCAAGCGTACAAGTCTCTATTCGCACCTCCTCAAATGTAGCTGTACATAATGTACCGTCGTTATGTGAAGTCACTGCCAGGCCTACCAAGGCTTGTGCGTTCATGGAAATGTTTATGTCACCGCCAATCTGTATCCAAGGGCCATTGCTAGTGGAAGTAGAGTAGTAAGCATTAAAGGTGTCCCCGTTTCGCGTGAGTCGCAGAAATTTGGTAGTACCCGTACCTCCAGCTGTTGAACCCGTCCAAGTAGCACTAGCGCCAGTGCTCGCTCGCCATTGGAAAGCTACCTCATTGTCTGGGCGTTGCAATAGGAGAGCCATCGCGGAATTGCTGCCATTGCTGGCTCGGATCATTGGGCCTGCTTTTGCCCATAGATTGGTGTTATCTACGCTGTTTACTTTCGCAATGATTTCAACATCACCAGTTTGAGCTTTATAGATGTATCTAAATTCATCATTAGTTCCCCAAATGTCTGCTCCAGATCCAGTTACTGTATAAAAACCATTTTCATGACAGACTTGACCGGCTGTTTGCACTGAACCAATGTCTTCGGTCGCAGTAAAAATGCCCAGGTCATCACAGTTGGTGACCACACAACTTTCCAACTTAGCATCTGCCCAGTCAGCATGATCACAGGCAATTGGATTACTTCCGCCACTTCCACCATCATTTACCACTAAACGAAGCTCGTTAATCCCCTCAACATCTACAGAAATAGGAACACCATCATCTGCTTGGGTTAGAACCGGACTTTGGTAGGCAAGGTTTCCATCTGTATAGACTTCGAATTGTACTGAACCAGACTCACAAGTGGCATCGTCAACGCCTATATAGGCCTTGAAGGTTTCATAGGCACCACCAATGTTGTAAATGATTTCCGATTCTGCATGTGCTCCTAGGCCCTTGGAAAAACTGGCACCATTGATGGTTAAAGTGGAGCCGTCATTACTCCCCGTTCCTCCATTACTTTGGTCCAATTCCACTGGACCCCATCCATTGGTAGGAGTACCTTCCCAGCTGATATCCGATAAGTAGGTGGTGGTACAGGCAGTTTCATCAATACTGTTGATCCAATCGGTCAGAACATCGATGTATTCTTCATCAATCACATTCTTAGCCAAAGGCGGCATAGCATTGGTTCCGAGGCTATTATCTCGAACCCAGAGCTCTGAGTTGGGTGGGTCTTTGGGCTTGACGATCACATGACCTTCTGGTGTGTTTCGGCCAATGCCAATGGCATTAATCAGGTTTTGACTACCCAACGGGGTCGAGAAGCGAGAATCAAATATTCCTTCCACGCCATTCGGACGGTGACAGTGGGCACAGTTGGCATCCAAATACGAACGAACCCGGGTTTCCAGGTTGGCAGAATTATCATCTAAGGCGACCATTTTCTGGAAACCACTGATCTGGCCCGCGGAGAATCCATTGCTAAACATGCCTAGCGATTGCCAGGTGTTAAGTTGATTATCGGTTGTGCCTGAAGGATAGGTGAGATCTCCATTTAGCTGTCGAGTCTTAACGCCTAAAACAAAGTTTGCATTGGCATTGTGGCAGGTGTTACAATCCGTACGACTGGGGTAATCCCAGACCTGACTGTATTGGGTGCCATTGGCGCGTGTAATGGTAAAGGTCTTAGAATCGCCGCTCGTTAGAAGTTGCGCATCGGTTCCCGCATCATTCCATTTGTACGTTACGCCATAGGCTCCTCCTTCTTCATCAATGATGATGAATCTGGTCTCCACTCTAGCTGTGATTGAAGGATTAGCTTCGTTGATGGGGAGGTCGAAGTGCTTGACAAATACGGTTCCAGAGGGAAACTGCCACTCTCCATTTTCGGAAAAAGTGATTTGTTCCGAGCTAGAATTATGCGAACCATCATTGGGTAGGGCGATCCAACGTTTCTTGGTCGCTCCATCTGACCACAATGGTGTATTAACGGTATAAGGAATTAAGCCAGCTCTAGGTGTGAGACTGGCCATGTCGCTGAAAGCACCAGTTTGAGAAAGGAACTGTGGCGGGTCCGGTACATCGATATCTTGTTTAAGACGGTAGATTTTTCCACCATCTTGATTTGTGCCATACAACTTCAGAATGTACACCTCACCGTTAGAGTCTGTATGGAAAGACGAGATACCACTTTTGCCTCCAACCCCGAAAAATGGAATGCTAGCCACATATACAACCTCTTCATTGTTTGGGTCCAAAGACCATATATTTTGAGATCCATGATCCCCAAATATGTACTTACCTCCCAATGAGCTAGCAAACTTACTGCCTCGATATACAAAACCACCGATAACACAGTTTCCTTCAGAACGATCGTAGTCGTAGATTGGGGGTTGATCAATACCGATTAAGGGAGAAGGTTTAGATTTTGGACCATTAATAGCACCTTCCTTGTAGGGCCACTGGAAATTAGCCCCCTTAACGGCTACTGATATTTCTTCTCTGGATCCTTGTCCCACATCACCAATCCAAATATCTTCTGTCACAGGATCATAGGTAGCACGGTGTGGGCTTCTCAAACCTAAACCATAAAACTCTTCCAATATGCCACCATTGGTGTCCAGCCAAGGGTTGTCATTAGGGATAAGGTATCCTTGAGTGAAACTATTGGGTAAACTGGCGGGCTTATTCGCTGGGTCAACGGGTTGTCTTCGTATTGGATGACTCCGTGAAGTATTACCGGTCAAATCTATCCGAAGTAACCCTCCCAGTAGGGATTGGTCGATCTGTTGGGCCGTATTGAATTGGTCATTTGCGCCTCCTGCGTCCCCGATCGTGATGAACATGTAATCATCGTTGTCAAAGAACATACCGCCTCCATTATGCCAACAGTGCGTATCAAAAATTTGGATGTGCACATACTCGGAATTTCGATCAAAGGTTTGTTGGCCATCAGGTTTGTTGAAACGTGAAAGTCTTATCATGGCATCATCTCCACAGCCAGGTTGGTCACCATTAGGGTGATATCTATACAGGATATAAATATAACCGCGATTCGGAGAACCCGGCTGGCCAAATTCCGGGTGCAGCACAGCATTCATTAAACCGGAATCTCCATCTGTGTCAACCACATCTGAGAAATCAAGTACCGTTGTTTTTTGACTGGTATTGTTGTCATTCGAGATTTGCCAGATGTAGCCCGGTTTCCCTGCGATGTAGAAACCAGATTGGTCTGGAAGCTCAAGCATGGACAAAGGATCAATGAAACTTAAGTTTGGATATACGACTTCTACATCCCAATTCCCACTACCTCCTCCAGGAGCCGTTGTGGAAAAGGTTCCGTCCAGATAAGCTCCAATTGCGGAAGGAGCATTAATGCCAGGAGCAGGTAAATACGGAGAAATCGTAGCCGCAAATAACAGAAAAGAGAAGATCGTCAACAACTTAAAAGTTCTAGATCTCAAGCGTCTTAGAAAGGTTGAAGTCATAGTGCTGTAGCTTAAAACCGAATACCGAGTTTTATAAATTGTGGCAATGGATCATCTCCATTCAAGGAAATATCCATGACCAAAAGTTAAATCTTTTGTGCTGTGGGGGGACTAGCTGCTTATCTTCAATATGTAGTTGAGCCAAAATCTTAGAGCCAGGTAGTCTGGCACAGCTCTTAAGTTGAAATAGGCCCCAGAATTCAATTCAAAAGAATTGAATTGGGTTGTTGTCTTGAACGGGGACAAATAGAGGGAAGGGGAGGAAAGAATACTGATGCATTGAACGATTATCTTCCCTACAGTTGATCAATTGCTAGTAAAAAAGGCTATTCAATTGACCGATAGTAAGTTAGCAATAATCGTCCTATTGCAGGTAGGCAAAGTTAAGAAAAAAACTTTTATTTATTTAATTTTTATATATGTGTCAACTAAAGCCTAAACGTCAAATAGGGTGCCATGGACACCTGGAGGT
>ENA-UENX01000656-UENX01000656.1-marine-metagenome-genome-assembly--contig:-NODE-656-length-10281-cov-3.678962_pt1 | contig 10281 bp, 9 predicted proteins | sample MGYA00237875_ERZ529327 | MGnify/ENA primary metagenome ERZ529327 (study PRJEB26372, sample SAMN05368347) | marine metagenome | biome: cultured habitat; feature: ocean water; material: water; isolation...
ACTACCCTGCATAATTTTTAAGATTGTACTTAGATTTAATCCCAATAGTACTTCTGAGAATAGGAAGCCTTCCGCGTCGTATCGCTGGAGAGCTTGCAGAGGGAGAATAGTATCTCCTTGATGCCCAGCGGCAAAGCGGAATCCATCCGAGGTGATCCAATGAAATACTCGATCTATAGCCCCTATGTAATGTTCTTCAAAGCTAGGGTTGGCGAGGTTTTGCGCATAGTTCTGGCCAAAGCATAGGGTTAACAATAGGATGGTGTAAACTTTTCTCATGATTTGGGTTGAAGGAAATTGTACTAGTAAGACACATTTTGTTGCTCATCCCCCTAAGTTGATTCCTGATTTAACGAGGCCTTACTTGATTTTTTATCCCCAGGTATAAAATTTCTGCAATAAGATTAAACAATTGATTAAATCATTTGGTTAAAGTAAGTAATGAACATGTTCGTGGTCCGCGAAACAGACTATCTATATCTAAAGCGACAGCATAAACCGCACTTTCACTTGATCTACAATAATATTCTCATAGTAAGCTTTAAAAACTCAATCACATGAAGAAACTAGCTTTATTAGGAGCAATGCTTTGTTTTCATCTGACTAGTATGGCTCAGGAGAAAGGGGACTTAACCGTATTCATAACGGATAAGAAAAAAAGAGCCGAGGGCACTGCTAATATTATGTTGTTTAAGACAGCAGATGGCTTTCCTGCCGATCCTTCCAAAGCAGCTTATCGAGGGCAAATCAAGAATGTGACAGAAAGAGCCTTTTATACCTTTAAAGACATTCCATATGGTAAATACGCCGTGGCTATTTTCCTAGACAAAAACAAGAATGGAAAGGTAGATCGGAATATGATTGGAATGCCTAAAGAACCAGTAGGTGCAGCGAATATGACGAAGCTAGGAAAACCCCGATTTTCTAAATCTCAAATCGAATTGAAGCAATCGGATCAAGAGGTGACCATCAAGTACATGAATTGATAGGAATAGAGGGGCCAATACTAATCCTTACTAAAATAGTTAGGAATCAGCATTGGCCCTAGATAGGGTGTATGATTGACAAGGACTTATCGAAAACATTCTTCCACCACCACCTTTGCCAAGATTTCAGTAGAAGAGAATAGGGGCATTTCTGTGTCAGACTGAGAAATGAACAAGGGTAATTCCGTACAAGCAAGTACAACAGCTTCACAGCCTTGAGCAGCCAGATAGTTGACTCCATCTAAAAGAAGGGTCCTCATTTTCTGGTTTCCCCGACCATGTAGAATTTCTTGAAAAATGCAGTGATCCAATACTTGTAACTCTTCTTCTGGCAGGACCTCGTAGGCTATCCCATAGGAGACTAGTTCATTTTGATAGAATTCACTCCTCATGGTTGTTTGGGTTCCGAGAATTCCCACTTTCCGATATTGAAGTAGCGCAATTTCCTTGCAAACTTCCTCATAGATGCTAAGAATGGGAAAACTGAAATGCTCACGCAAGGGCTGCAAAACTGCATGAACGGAATTGCAGACCATGACGAGAAAATCAATTTGTTCAGCTAGAAGCTTGATTTCCTCCTTTAAAAAGAAGTAGAGCCTTTCAAGATCTTTCTCCTCTAGAATGGACGTTACTTCCCATGTATTCACACTGTTGATGATCAATCTTGGGTTAGCAACCAAGCGCTGGGAAGTACAAATTTTGGTAACGGCGTCATAGAATAATCCGGTGGAAAGTTGGCCAAGCCCCCCAATGACACCTGCGGTCCGGTAGGAGAGGGGAGTAGGCTGTACAGGCCTCCGTCGATTAGCTAGCAGGGGTCTCCTTTCGAAGCTGGGGAAACTAATATAAGTCATAAGATAAGTAGGTGTAAACGTTACTGAATGAGTATAGTGTGGTATCTACCTGCGAGCAAAAACTAGGTCGCAGTCTCCACGAAAACAAATAGATGCCTTCTCTATGGAAAAACCTGCCTTCTCAATGGCTTGGCAAAATTCCTCGTGGCTATGTGTCCAGTATTTCCCGCTTTGCTGCATCTGCCTGATGTAGGCGTTTTGTTTACCTACGACCTTGGCGTGCTTAAAGATCTTAAGCGTTTGCGCGATGCCATACTTACTGATGAGATGCCAACCAATGGCCATCCTCCAAGAGAAGACATTCATGACTCGACCTGGGTCGAGAAATACTACCGGACTTCCTGGACTTAGCCAGGTATGCATCTGCTCCAGTACCCGTAATGGATTAGGGAAGGTATACAGCGCATTTAGGCACAAAAGGCCTTGTAAACTGCCGCCGTTAAATGTGGTATCCTCGATGGGCTGATTCCATATTTCCAAGTTGGTAAGCCCAGCCGCTTTTTTCGCGGCCATGGCATTCATGTTCTTGTTGCTGTCGATGTGTAGGACTAAGGCTTCCGGAAAGTTCTTGGCCAATTCCACGGAATAGTTGCCGGTCCCTGCGCCTAAGTCGGCCAACTTAGAACCAGGGGCAATTTCCCAGCCTTGAATTTCGGACAGGATATTTGTAAAGGTTGCCTGGTAGTAGGGATTGTATGCCAACAGCATGTCATACTGCTGCGCATAAGCATTCCAATCTACCATTGGAGCTAATTCTAATTCGTTCATGATTGATAGAGTAGTTGCATGCAATTTTGATAGCGTTCTAAGTCTGCCTCTTCATAGGCAGCGATGGCGCTACTTTGAGATAGTTTATCCTTGGAAGCAATGGGCGTGGCCAGCAATTGGATCTCAAAGCTGACTTCATCCACCTTCAGCGGATCCGAAATAGAAAAGAAGTTCATGAAGCGCTCATAGAACTTTACATGCCTAGGTCTAACAGCGGTAATTACGTATGCACATTGATCGACTAGTGCTCCTAAGGTTTGGATTCTAAAGAGCAGCATTTGTGCGGTCAATGATCTTCTACCTGTGAAATCTGGAGCCGTCACATAGCGGTTGGATTCCAGGATGGGGGAAGACAGACCGATGTACTGATCTACTTCTGTTTTAAAGAAGTTGATAGATGGGGTTGGTGCCCAGTCGTAACTAGCAGCCCAAGTAAGGCTTCGTACGCTGGCTACAGCCTGGTCATCATACCAGATTAGGAAGGTTCTGGCATTTCTTTGTTCGTCAAAGGGATCAGTGCAGATGGCCTGCTCATTGACGGGAATCGCATCGGCATGGCGGTATGCTTGATAGCGAAGGTGATAGGCTAGCTGGAGACTTTCTGGTTCGATGCAAATCTCTGCAGTGTAACCGTCCACCTCGAAAAGGACCTGATGGTCCAAGGGCTTTAGGGTGCGTTGCATGATACAAATACGGGTTTATTTACTAATCATGTTTAGGTCGAACAGCGCTAGATAGGGATGATTTTTACCGCCACCATCTACCTAGCCATAGTTCTCCTATTCCATATTGCACGCACGAGCCTATGGTAGTGGTTTTTTGCGGTTATACTGGGAATGTGTCTGCTACTCCTTAATTCTGAAAGGGGAGAAGTGTTACACTCTACGAGTGAAAAAATCCCTGGATCCCGCCAAAGGTGATTAGTCCTTGCTCGTCCAGCATCGATTTTAGGAAATCTACGACTTATTCGTCGGTTGATTTTAAGTGTTTGATTTATAGTGATTTAAGAAATGTGTTAAAAGCTAGATAGCTGAGAAAAGGGACTCAAATCATGATCTGAGCCACCTCAAAATGTATTGAGTCGCAAGGAAAGGCTAGACCCTGCATTTTTGAATCGTCAACCGGATGACCCCATCAACTAAGATCAAAGTATTGTAATTATTAAAACTAGGTTCTCTGACAATTTTTATGTTTTGGAGTCACCCTTTTAGCTAAGAGTCTTACTTCCTTTGGGCGCAATTCTTCTAGCTAAAACGCTGCCTGTCCAGCTATCCAGATATACCTGTCCAGCTGGCCAGGACCACAAAAATTGCCGGAGAACGTAAAACTAAAACTGATGAGATATTTCTTAAGCTTAGTATTTACCTTGACTGTTCTAGCGGCTACTGCACAAGTGAAGGGCAACAAGAAGATCACAACAAAAACATTCTCCATCAACGAGATAAACCGAATTGATATCCACCTCTACGCAGATGTGATAGTTGACTGTGCGGCCAAAGAATCAATGACCATAACAGCAGACGAAAACCTAATGGATTTGATTGGCGTGTCTGCTGATCATGGTCGCCTGGTGCTTGATCAGGTAGAATGGATTAAACCGAGTCAAGACATTCAAATAAGAATCGGCGCACCTAATTTGAATCAAATCCAACAATCTACTCACGAACGGGTGCTAGTGAAAAACATACAAACTTCGTCTTTCCGAGCTATGGCATTGGTAGGTGAGATTGTAGTGGAAGGAGAAGCCAAGGAATTGAGAGCAAGTGGTGAGGTAGGGATTGTCAATGCCGAGAATTTTACAGCAGCAAAAGTAAATGTAAACCTTTGGGGTTGGGGAAAGATCAAGTTGAATACTCCAGATCTTATTGAGGGAATAGTAAAGGATGGTGGAACCGTTTTACACAAAGGGGAAAATACCAAAGTTAAAGTGCGCAAGTCGGGCGATGGCAAGGTGTTAAATCCAGCCCAGGAAGTAGCTTTGAAAAACCCATCAGCGGAATTCATTGACATTAAGATCAAGAACAATTCTCCCAACCGCATACAAGCCTATGTGGTAGGCCCTAAGCCAGATGGCCGCAAATTTAGCTATGGCTTTCCCATCAATGCCGGTCAGGTAAAGAAAGAAAAATGGTCGGTTGGGACTAAAGTATATCGGGTGTCAAAGGTAGGTACCAAGAAGAAGCTAGTAGAAATCACCAAGGAGGATGAGGGCCAGGTTGTGCCCCTGTATAGTGAGAAATAAGCCGCAGCAACGCGCTTGGGTAATCACCAGATTGTTTCACAAACCATTTAATCAAAGACCATGTCAAATAATTCTAGTTCGATCCATAATCTTCTATTTGGACAACAAAATTTCACCTCCAAAGCTGTCAACATACCGCTGCTACTCATCCGATTTTACTTTGGCTTTATCATCATGAAGGCAGGTTTAGATAAGTTGCCTTTACCCGATTGGATGACCGAGCAAGTCGTATCCATGGGGTTCCCCTTTCCTGTTTTCTTTGCCTGGGTAGCTTCTTTCGGTGAGTTCGCCTTTGGCGCCTTGCTTTGCTTGGGACTCATGACACGCTTTTCCGGATTTATGTTGGCCATCATTATGGGAGTGGCGAGCTTTGGATTTCAAAAGGTAGTTCCACTTTGGGACATGCATATTGCGCAGATGTTCTTTTGGGTGTTCGCTCTATATGCATTTGTTGGCGGTGGGCGATACTCTTTAGATTACTTGATTTTGAATCAAGGAGCAGCCCGGAGCCACTTTGGGTGGTCTATGTTGGCATTACCGGTGAGTGTGCTGTTATTAGGAGTTGGATTTTATCGTGAGCTTACGCCGGCTCCCCAAGAGGAAGAGGCGGAGACCATGGAAATCTCGTCTATCAACGTTCCAGGCTCTTTCAATAACTGGGATCCTGCCGCCAATGCAATGCAAAAGGTCGATGAAAGCACCTATGTCCTAGATGTGCAATTCGATCAGTCTAGTTTAATAGAGTTCAAATTTACCGCCAATGAAAGTTGGGAGGTCAATTTAGGTGAAAGAGATCAGCCGACCAAAGGTTTCCCGATTTCAGGTACGGCGGAAATGGATGGCGGAAATGATACTGAAAACATTAAAGCCTATATCCCGGCGCCCGGCGCTTATCGAATCAAATTAGATGCAACAACTTATCAATATACGGTCACGGCTACCTCACCATCTACCGAAGTGGAAGATGGACTTTTGACCGAGAACTGATCAATATTTTAAACGGATTTGTAATTAGTTCCTAGTCAGAAAGAGATCACTGAGCCAATTGGACTCCGTGATCTCTCTTAGGAAAAAGTCACTATATCGTTCGATCATTTTCAATGCTCTCAAATAGATCAATATGGTTCCCCATTTGATCGCGAAGCGGGGTGGAGGCTTTATTCAATCTCTGTAGTAGTGGTGCTTCCAGTTCTTTGGAAAGTGCCTTGGCATTTTTGATTAACTGTGCAGGACTGCTGGCTCCGGCTAGGTTACAGGTTAGATTGGGGTTGGCACAGACCCACTTTAGCGCAAGATCTGCCATGGAATAACCGCTTTCCTCACTAACCGCTCGTAGCTCTTGCAATACCTTGTTGGTTTCGGGTTCAAATCCAGGTTCCCCGGTACGAGAGGCAGGGACTTTTCTACTATCAAAATGTCGGGTTCTTCGACGTTTCATCGGGATCTCGTCAAAGGAAGACCAGCGGCCACTGAGTATCCCTTGCATTAATCCCATGTAGCCCATCGTGCCAATCCCATGCTTTTCACAATAGGGCAAGACATCTAGCTCGATGGCTCGGCTAATGAGATTATAGGCCAGTTGATTGATGGCAATTTTGTCTAACTCGGGTAGCTCTGCCATGCGGGGAACCGCAAAGTTGCTGATGCCGATGTGGCGAATTTTACCAGCCTTTTGCAATTGCAGCAGCGTATTATAGACTTCAGCGATGGCCGGAGGGTTCTCGATGCGTTCAGGATCTTTGGTGAAAGACTTAATCGAAGCGGTGTGTACAGGCCAGTGTACCATGTATAGGTCTATGTAGTCGGTCTGTAATCTTCGTAAAGAAGCTTCACAATGCTCAATCAGGATAGCGGGCTGGCAATTGGCTGGACTAATCTTGGAACCAATTATTACTTGATCTCTGGGGATATTGCGCATAATTTTGCCAAGCGATTCTTCACTACGGCCACCATTGTATAATTCGGCAGTGTCCAGGTAATCAATTCCGTGCTCAAGCGCCGTTTTTACAATGGCTTCTTCGTCTTTTAGCTCGCGAGGACCCCAATAGTCTCCGCCACCAAAAGACCAGCAGCCCAAGCCGAGTATCGGCAAGGAGAGGCCCGTGTTGGGGCAAGTACGTCTTTGCATGTGTGTATGGTTTTCGTTTTGTACCGTTTCAATATCGGAACTTCTCAGGACTATTGAGCGGGAAGCCGTAGATAATTTGGAAAGATTAGAGAAATGAAAAAAGGGAAGATACTCGAGGAGAGTACCTTCCCTTTTGGTTGGGGCTTTACTTACGACTCGCCGAGGCGTGTCGCAAGCAATTTGACCCCTTACAGGTTGTACGTTTGGATGAGTTGGGTGGAGCACCTTTCCCACTAGTTTCCTGCCCTGATCGCTTCCATTGGGAAAGTCTGGCGAAGCCATTCCCTCCTGCGTCATCTAATCATTGCATGTCCCCAGATTTCTAGGCTCCGAAGAAGCCTAATCCGACGTACCTAAGCCTTGTTTCCCGTCCTCCAACAGTTGAGGGCCCTCACTTGCTGAAGGCATGTTTGCCATTCCTCTAATCTCCTGGACGAGGTCCATTTGATTGGAGTCCTTTTTGGGTAAACTTGGCCGCTTTCTCTCAGCCAGATAGCTTGTTGACTAAGCTTGATTAACTTTTGTTGGTGATGAACGCTGCAAAAGCCCTCTCATCATCCGGGCGATTCCTCCTCCCGTTCTAGTTCACCTACTCAAGTATCTTTCCTTTTTCATGTCGTTCCTTCGGACTTGACAACTTTTAACCTCTGTCAGACAGGATTTCTCCTAGTCCTATCAGGGGCTTAGCCTAGTCTTCCAGTGCTTCATTAGAAAGTTCTGAAACTTGAATCAGGCAGTGAGCTAGTATGGCAGGTGTCATCCTTCCTTCTGATGTTTGGTAGGAGACTTCTACATTGCTCGCAACAGTCTTTCAAATCTAGTCTAACTATCTTCAGAAAAGACTTCTCTTTTCTGGGCTTTGATGGGCACCTTTTGATTACCTGTGTGATTCAATCGGTGCGCAATACAAAGGTGAAGGAAAATTTGCTATGACGCAAGTTTGCAATATTTTATCTGGCTTAAGTTTTAAACACTAAAATGTTATTTTAAGATATTTTATTATTAAGAAATATGTAAAAATCCATCAATCAGGTGACCTAAGAATACCTGGAAGCCAGAATATGTGGAAAAGGCTGTTAGTTTATGTGGAAAAGATGTGGATAAAAATTAGACACTTTTTTTAGCAGGATACCCAATCAGCCCTAATCTTGGAGCAAATTGTCCATGGCATACTGTAGCGCCTCCTTTGATGGCACTTCAATATCTGGCAAAACGCCTACTTTATCTATCCGTTGACCTTCAGCTGTGATATAATCTGCTACAGGAATAAAGAGTCTTAGATGTTCGTTCACCTTGAAAAAGCTACCAGTTAACATGGCGCCGGCCGTTTTTTCTCCGACAATGGTTCCCTTTTTAATTTTCTTCAGGTGGTGAACCAATGCCTCGCAGGTGCTGCCTGTGTTGTTATTGGTGAGCACTACGACTTCTCCACCGAACACTTCATTCTGATGTGGAGGGAGCACCATTCTGAAACCTTTCTCTTGCTTTAGGAGCTTAAAAAAACCTTGGGCACTCATATCCTGTAGATACTTTAAGCTATTGATTTGAGTGGTACTTGGGAGCTTGTCATATTCTTGATACCACTGGCGCGAGAGATAAACCCCGGCATCTATGGCTTCTGCGGTAAGGAATTGGCCTAACACGACGGCCGCATCTAGGGTGCCCCCTGTATTGTTTCTCAGGTCGATTATGAGCTTTTCATATCCCTCGGTTTTAATTTGCTCCACTAGTTTTGCCATGGCAGGTGCATTGGATACGAAAGAGCGAATGATAAGCTGAACGGTTTGATCATTTAATTTCTTCAATTCAAAGGCGGGTAGTCTTTTCCCACTGCTCTTTTTTCTGTTTGTATTGATCAGATAGAAATGCGTGAAGGGAAGGGCTCGAGCTGCTCGGTTGAATCGCCGAGCAAATGCTTCTACCGTTTCGTTGCTTGGGGACTCCGTCTTCATCTTGTCTAAAAAGTTATCCCAGGAGGCATCTTCTAGCCAATATGGATTGCAGATGTTTTTATCAGTAAGTTGAACGATCTTATTGATTGTCTTAAGTTGTAGATCGCTAGTCAGACTTGCACTTGTTAGGGTTGATTTAGTGGATTGACAACCTATTAGAAGGAAGGACAGACCTAAAATGGAAATCACGATTAATCTTTGCATTTGACTTTTTTTCTACAAAGGAATCATGGATCTCATTGATTGTCAATCGTGTTTTGATGAAGCTGAATCTTCAGGGCTGAATTTGAAAACTTTGGGATCGAATTGAAATTACTGGGCTGAATTTGAAAGCTGCTCTTTCAGTGCTTCATAGTACTTGGGTGAAACGGGCAGGGAAACTTGTTCTGTATTGAGTAGGACAAAGCGTTTTCGAGTATTTCCTGTGATATCACTTACATGTACCGGATTGATAAGATAGGAGCGATGAATTTGTTGTGCTCCGGGAATCTGCTGCTGGAGTTGAGCAAGTGTTAGTCGCAATATCTGCTTTTGGGGAACCCCTCGATCATCCCAATAATGTACTTCCATGTAATTTTGCTGTGCCTTGGCGTAGAGGAAGTTTCTACCAGATAGTTGTAGTTGTTCACCTTTATTCTGACCCTTAATGAGCAGGAAGTCTTCTCTAGTAGGAATGGCTGTGGCGGGAGGACCCTTGAATTTCTGCCGAACCACTGCCCACATGGGAGCTAGGAAAATAAAAAAGGGTAGGCCAAATCCCTTGATAAACGACCACCAACTTCGTAAACTAGGAACGCCACCACTTATGGTGAACACATTGTAGATGTGCGATGCAGTCATCATCACGCCGCCGCCCAATAGTATGATCAGTATCTCATTCCATATCTGCCATCTTTGCCCTTGTTTATGGAAAAACCAGTTTTCCAAAGGAACCATCAGTAGCATAGAAAGCATAATACACGGGGTATAGCCCAATAGCTCCAGGTTCTTGTAAGGCGATTGATATTGGTAAGTATCAAAGGGTTGCAATAAGATCATGAGCAAGGATAAGACAAGCCCCAGCCCCAGACCCGTAAAGGCTGCTCTTTTCCAGTTAGGTACAAAATCCAGTTCTTTCCTCAGCCAGCTATTGACATTCATGTAATTCTTCTCCTTCATTCAATTATGCAGGCAAAAATAAGGATTCTAAACGAAGAGAATATCTAGAGCGTATCTCAAACTATACTTCGGGCCTGTCTGCTGGCTTCAGCCAGGCAGGCTGCCAATCGCGCTTTTAGACCATAACTTCGTTAAAAAAATGTCAGGTAGCTTAGGCTATCTTCCATTTTTTTGCCTCGTTCTGTTCAAAAAT
>ENA-UENX01000657-UENX01000657.1-marine-metagenome-genome-assembly--contig:-NODE-657-length-10241-cov-150.140086_pt1 | contig 10241 bp, 6 predicted proteins | sample MGYA00237875_ERZ529327 | MGnify/ENA primary metagenome ERZ529327 (study PRJEB26372, sample SAMN05368347) | marine metagenome | biome: cultured habitat; feature: ocean water; material: water; isolation...
TTATTCGTAATTATTGTGCCAAATAGTGTCTCAGTTTTATTTAAAATAACTATACTTTGTATAATAAACTCGATCCTTTATATATTTTCAAGGATATAAAAAATTAGCATATACGTCATACAAAAAAATTGGAGAAAAAAGTATGGAATAATCAAATGCTACAAGCAACTTTGGCAGATATTTATATATACAATAATTTTTTTTACTATTTAAATATTTTCCTTTCTGGTAGCTGGATAGATGACTTGAGCTTTCTATTAAAGCTAGGTATTATAAAAAAGGAAAAATTATTGGTCATATACTGCTTCAACCAGAACAAATTAGGATAGAATATAATCCTCGTGAATATAGAATAACTAAAAAAAATTATATATTTTCCGAACTTTTGTTACTAAAAAATAATCCCCAATATGGTTATTTATATAATTTGATTTTAGCTCAATTTGCTAATATACCTGTGAGGATAATTTATTCTATTTATCGGCAGTTATCTGGGGATAAAATGCATAAATTTACTAACGGATAAATTAGCAAACTATCGATGAATAATAGATTACTATAACCAGGAAAGTTACTAACTAATTAGTGATTAAATTTATAGAAGTTATTTATCAAAGAACTCTTAAAACGGCGTTAAGTGTGGAATATTTGGTTCTTGAGCTGGTTATAGCAATAGGATATAGTGAAATTATTCTCACCTAACCGACTAATTAGTACGTTTTTTTATTCATAAAGAAAACTGAACTTTCCTCCTGATAAAAATCACTAAGTTCCCACTTGAAGGTAGTTAACCGCAATTTTTTCACTAAAAATATCCACAAGAAAAGAGCTCTGATGTTTAACCATTTGAGTATCTTGAGCTATGCTGTTGTATATGTATAATTTTTATTATTAATTTTTATTATATGGCAATCCCTATTCATAAATTAAAACATATTTTTTGTATCCATATATGGAAGTAGGAGATAGGGTAAGTAAAAGTATTGATAGATATTTTTTCCTAGAAATTATAGTACATTTGTAGGGGGAAAGTTCAGTTGTAATAACAACAATGGGTAAACCAGTTGCGAATATCTTTTTTTTGAGTAATTTCTAATATCTCTTAGGTAATAGCATCAATTAAACCTTGATAAAAATTTTAATAGAAGGAAAATTATGGTGAATTAGGAGGTTAAGTAGATATGTGAGACTATCTTCAATTTCTTCAATAATTTATTTTACTATTTCTCCTTTTTAGGAATTTTAAGGTTATCCATTATGACAAAAAGTCTATCCAACAATTAATATTACTACTTCTTTAAGCAGAAAAGCTTTAGTATCGAATGCTATGCACCCCAAAATTACTCCGTCCACTGCTGCATAAATATTAAAAACTTTTTCTGAATACATAGCCCCTCAATGTCAAAATATTTTGTTCTAGTTTGATCCGTGTTTCTCCTCTAGCCATTATCTCTTTTAATGCTATAGTATATAGTCGAAGTGCTGTGTTATACTCAATCCTAATTAACCTATAAAACTAAATTATCTACCTTAATTTCTATGACTATTTCCTGATGTTCTAATCTTTCAGATTGAATTTAAAATTTAATTTTTCAGGCGTATATATATTTTCTAAAGGCTATAGCATAAATTTTGACTAATTATACTTTTATCCCTTTTACTTTTGTGCCAGGTTCCAGTAAATTACATAATTATTCATTAGCTGCCTTATTATTTTTATCTATTATTTATACTCAGATTACTAACTCTTCACTATTTAATTTATAAGGAGGGCTTACACCTTGAGTTCAAGGTATAATATCTCCATTTATTTGATACTTTTTGACTCAACTCATTGAATAACACTTTTACTAACCCTAAACCTTCTAAACCTTTGATATAGTTTATTGGTAGATTTTTTTCCATAATCCCAAATATCTGTATTCTTTTTCTTAAGTCTATAGAATTAGCTTTCATCAATTGACGCCATCACCATAAATACTATTAATATTAGTGTACGATTAGAAAATTATATAAATTATCTCTATTTCTGCAAGAGTGAAAAATTCAGTATAGTTCCACTTTTGTTAATAGTAGTTATAATAAAAATATATGAATCTCTTTTTAGCAAAAAATGGACAAAAATTATTCAATGTATACAAAAATAAATTAGGCCATCAAATAAATTAATGAAAAAATAAAAAGCTTAGTAGTTAAATTGTTTTATATAAAGAATTACTGCCAAAAATATGGTTTAAAATCAAGAATTAATCAACCAAAAAAAATAAGAACTTAGTCCCTAAATCAAAAAAATCTAGAAAAACTAACCAGCAAAAATTAAAATAGAAAATTTCAGAGCCAAAATTTGAACCCTGAGAAAAAAGCTGGTAAGACTTGGAAAAAACGCTTATGGAAATACCGTTTAATATAACTCTGCTGATTATCCTTACAGTAGCTAGTGGTATAGCTTCCCAAGTTGTGGCTGCCTACCTTAAAGTACCTGCAATAGTCTTTTTGCTACTATTTGGTATTTTAGTGGGTAAAGATGGTTTGGGCTTAGTACATCCAAACCTATTAGGAAGTGGTCTAGAGGTTATAGTCTCTCTATTTGTAGCCCTAATCTTGTTTGAAGGTGGCCTCAATTTGAAACTAAGAGAATTAGGAAGAGTTTCGGGCAGTATCCGCAACTTAGTTACTATAGGGACATTAATCACACTAATTGGTGGAGGTATGGCTGCTCACTGGTTAGGAGAATTTCCTTGGCCAATTGCATTTTTGTATGCTTCCCTAGTAGTTGTTACAGGGCCAACAGTAGTAGGACCATTGCTCAAACAGGTATCAGTAGACCGAAAATTAGCTACTTTGCTTGAGGGAGAAGGAGTTCTCATTGATCCTATAGGAGCAATTCTAGCCGTATTGGTACTTAATATTGTCTTAAATGAAGGTGCTGCCCCTATAGGATTATTTAGAGACCTAGTTGTGCGCTTAGGAATGGGCACTATTATTGGTGGGACAGGAGGTTGGCTACTTGGGTTTAGTTTGAAAAGAGCCAAATTTCTCTCTGAAGAGTTAGCAAACTTAGTGGTTTTAGCTGCTTTGTGGGGGATGTTTGGTCTAGCAGAAGTAGTCGGCAGTGAATCTGGGTTAATGGCCACAGTAGTAGCCGGGATAGTAGTTGGAGCTGCTGAAATACCAGAATTGCGATTAATTAGGCGCTTCAAAGGACAACTGACAATGCTAGGTGTTTCAGTATTGTTTATTCTATTAGCGGCAGACCTATCTTTGGCAAGTGTTGTTGCCCTAGGTTGGGGAAGTATATTTACAGTTTTGAGCTTGATGTTTCTGGTTCGTCCTCTCAATATATTAATTTGTACTTGGAATAGTCAGCTTAATTGGCGACAAAAGATGTTTGTTAGTTGGGTTGCTCCTAGAGGAATAGTTTCTGCTTCAGTTTCTTCTTTGTTTGCTATCTTGTTAACTCAGAATGGTATCAATGGTGGTGACTCTATTAAAGCTTTGGTATTCTTGACAATTATGATGACAGTTTTTAGTCAAGGGTTGACAGCAAAATTTGTGGCTCAATTTTTAGGAATTACTTCTAGTGCTGCTACTGGTGCTGTTATAGTAGGTTCAAATCCTTTATCTCGATTAATTGGAAAGATATTTAAAGACAGGGGTGAATCAATGGTACTAATTGATACAGATGAAGAATCTTGTAAGCAGGCAGAGAAAGAAGGTTTACAAGCATATAAAAGTAGTGCCTTAGATGTTAATGTCCTAGAAGAAGCTGGCTTAGAATCAGTAGGAACTTTCTTAGCAATGACTAACAATGGGGAAGTAAATTTAGTTTTGGCTCAAAGAGCAGCAGAGGAGTTTAAGCCACCAAGGGTACTAGCTGTTTATCCAAAAAGTCCCCAGCAGAAAAATCATCATAATAAAGAAAAGGTTCAACAAGCATTTACAACTGAATTAAATCTGAAAAGTTGGAATCAATATCTTGATGATCAAGAGGTGAAGTTAGGTGAGACAGTGCTTAAGGAATTGGGATTTGAGTTTCAAAAGACTCATCTTAAAGCACTGATTCAGTCTGGGGCATTAATACCACTTTTGGTAGAACGACAAGGAAGTCTTCAAGTATTACCTGCTAGTGAAAATTGGCAACCAAGAGACCAGATTATTTATTTGTTACATGACCCAAAACCTAAACTTCTGAAAAGATTATCTGGTTCTCAGCAAACAGCTTTAACTATAGAAAGACATCCGGCAGTTGAAGAAGTACCTATTCCTAATGTAGTTCTCGAAAGTAACTCTGACAAAATACCAGCTAAATAATAATAAAAATTAAAAATATTGGGTATAATATTGGTTTAGGTTGAACATTTAATATTTTAGCTGGGAATAATTGAGAGATAGGGTTTCCTTAACTGTTGATGCCTATGAAACTATTTTTGCTCTTGGTATGGGATTCTGATTATTAGCTATCTGGTAAAAGCTGGAAGTAAACATTACTGTTATTACTAGTTGTGATGTTTTATATCAGTGTTATGAAGCAGTTAGAATACTAATGACTGGTAACTGAAATATCTTTCGGCTAAGGTATGAAAAATTTTCCCTTCCTGAAAATTTTGGTTTTCGTGCTTCGGGAATCTAGCATTTCCTGTTTATAGGCTATCACTAACTAAATTTTTAAGTTAAACGGATGAGTTACTGCCTCAACTCTGAATGCCGAAAGCCATATAATCCATCTGGAAATACATTTTGCCAAAGCTGTGGAGCTAAGTTGCTCTTGGGCGATCGCTACCGTGCTATTAAACCTATTGGTCAAGGTAGCTTTGGTAAAACTTTTTTGGCTGTGGATGAGTATAAACCTTCTTTGCCCAGGTGCGTAATTAAACAATTTTTTCCCCAAAATAGTGCTAATGCTCTAAAAGCTGCTGAGTTGTTTCGTCGGGAAGCTATAAGACTTGATGAGTTGGGTCAACATCCCCAAATTCCTGAATTAATGGCTCATTTTCAACAGGGGGAACAACAATATTTAGTCCAAGAATTTATTGACGGGCAAAATTTAGAGCAAGAATTGGTTGCTAATGGGACTTTTACGGAAAATCAAATTCAGGAGTTACTTTGGGATTTGTTGTCTGTGTTGGAGTTTGTCCACGAACGCCAGGTGATTCATCGGGATATTAAGCCAGAAAATATTATTCGGCGCAATTCTATTACCCTTCCTGATGGTGGAGGGGAAAATAAGGGCCAGTTGGTGTTGGTTGATTTTGGGGCGAGTAAGGTAATTACGAATTCTTCTTTGGGTAAAACTGGAACGATGATTGGTAGTGCGGGATATGTGGCCCCAGAACAGTTGGCGGGAAAGGCTGCTCCTGCTAGTGACTTTTATAGTTTGGGGGTTACTTGTATATATTTGTTGACTCAAGTTGCGCCTTTTGAGTTGTTTGATGTGCTTGAGGGACAATGGGTTTGGCGACAATATTTACAGTCTAATATTAGTGAAGATTTGGGGAGAGTTATTGATCAGCTTTTGGCTCCGAATATTAATGAAAGGTATCAGTTTGTAGAACAGGTTTTAAAAGAATTAGAGTCTATCAAATATCAGAAAAGTTTTGCTGATTCTGTTTCTCAAATGGGTGGTAATAATCCTTCTTTGTTAACAAAAATGTTGGGGGGAATTCCCCAGATTATTAAGGGTCGAATTATGCAGGAGTTTGGGAAGACTGAGGAGGCGATCGCTGCTTATGACCGGGCTATTAATATTCGACCTAATAATTATGATGCTTGGTATAAGAAGGCTGAGGTTTGTTATCAGTTGAAACGTTATAATTCAGCTATTTTTTGTTATAAAAAAACGGTGAAGTTACAACCAAATCATTGGCAAGGGTGGCGGAATTTAGGTGTTTTGTTTTATCAATCTAATAGGTATGAAAAATCTGTGGAATGTTATTTTAAGTCTTTGGATATTCAGTCGGAGCAACCCATGGTTTGGTTGTGGTTAAGTTTGGCAATTAGGAAGTCTGGAGATGAACAAAAAGCACAAATGTGTTTGCAGAAGGCAAGGCAATTTTTGTCTAATAGTCCGGCAGAGGCTGTGGAGATTTTATGGCAAGCTTGGGAAAAGTTAATTCAGTAAATAGTTAGTAATGGCTTTGTTGTAAGAATATTCTGGAATCCTTGCATTACAAGACTTTAGGATTAGTGACATTTATTGATAAATCCTGATTTAATAGACTTCTACCACTTTGATGCAACAAAGCCGAAGTAAGAAGTAAGAAGTCAACAGTCAAATGTTTTAACTTTTTTAGTCTTCATATTTTAAAAATTCTAAGGCTGCTTTGAAAGCTTTCAGATTTAGAAATTCATCTCTTAATGGGCGGAGTTTTGACTATATTTTCTTTTCTACAGTATTTATGAGACAAGGCGGGTATTCAAAATATTTTTATTATAACATGGAAGGTCGCCCGCTTATGGGGGAGGTTTTAAACCCAATTTTTTGGTAAAATTTGCTTATGATTCGCCGACGAGGAAAAATCCTGCCCAGTTCACAGGTTCGGGATGTTTTTTCATGGTGGTTAACATTGCTTGTCGGAGAGCTTGAGCTTTGTTTTGTTTGGCTTTCAGATTTTTATAGAAGTCTATCATTAATTCGGAAGTTGTTGCATCAGGAACTTGCCATAAAGAAGCAACTATGCTGGGAACTCCTGCTCCAATAAAAGGACGGGCAAGACCTACTATTCCATCACTGGTAATTTCTCCTAACCCAGTTTCGCAAGCACTTAACACAACTAAGTCTGCTGTTAAGTTGAATTTATAAATTTCCCCTTCTCCTAAAAAACCTTGTTCTTGTTCTGAAGGGGTAAAAGCTAAACGAGATGGATCTCCATGAGTAGCTAGATGGATGATGTTAGCATTGGGCATTTGTCTGATAATTCTGGATTTTGTTGCTCTTATACCTGTGATGGGAATAGTGTTTAATAGTTGAGCGATCGCCGATGCTTCTTTTTCGGCATTTGGTAAAGCTTTGAGTTGTTGACCATTGTGGTCTATGGGCATTACTGGATTACCTACTACTAAGTTTTGATTGAATAAGTTTGGAGCTTTTTGAGCTTTTTGTTGTTGAGTGAATTGCAAAAGTTGGATGGAGGGAGATACTCGCAGGGTATGTTTTTGAATTAGATATTGATTATCACTTCCTTTGAGGGCGGCGAAGGGAACTCGAAATAGTTCGCCGTCGGGAATAATAATTACTTCTTGTTCTGGGTTTTTAGGTAATAGTTTGGCAATGGGTTCTATCAAAATTTTGTGCATTTGCTTTAAACAATCATCTTGATTTTGACAGTTCCCTTTTTTTACAGGTTCAGATAAATTGTTTCTTGTATTTCCTCTGACTTCGACAAATGTATTTCTAGAAATATTAGCTAAGGAAATTGCTGATGATTGATCTGAGTTTTGATTACTGGAATTGGTGGTTTGATTATTTATGATGGGAATAGTAGTTACAAATATGATGAAATAACTACTGATTAAAATAAGTTTTCGTTGCTCTGGTAATTTTAGGCTGAGGGAAATTCCGAAAATAAAAATTAGTAGGGGAATAAAGGGGATGAGGTTAGGGAATGAGTTGGATTTTTTCTCTGGAGTTAGTGATTTGTTATTGGCTAAAAGGCTATTATATTTAGAGTTAACTAAACTGAGATTTATATTGGCAAAATCAACTTTTCCTGTTGGTTGAACTACCCAGATATAAAGTTGTGGTTTGTAGGTTTTTTTCATGCCAGGATAATTAATACTTGTTGGCATGGAATACTTAACTAATGTTGCATTTTGCTGTTTGGCAATGGCTTGAATTTTATCAATATTAATAGATGATTCTTTATTTTTATTGATTAGATAAGACAGTATGCGAGTACGACCATATTCAGCAAATTCTAAAGCTTCTGTATATTTTCCTTGTTTAATTCGCAATTCTGTTAATCCATGAGTAAATATTCCAGTTTCTCCTACTAAAAAGCCTTGAAAGTCGAAACCACCATATAATTCAAATTTTTCACTTTTTTCGAGTAGGTTTGCGATTGTATGATTCCATGATTTATAATCATTTTTCATAGCCTCTAAAAACTTTTTCTCAGCTTCATCTATTTTACCATTTTGGAGTAATGAAAATCCAAAATGTGACTGAATTAAAGAAAGATTAGAAGCAAATTAATCATGAATGCAAGCTTCACAATTATATCCTTCATAGGATTTTTTTATTGATTCTACTGCTTTTTGATATTGCCTAATTGCTTCAGGATAATCGCCTAATTTAAAATACATTAATCCTAGTTTTTGATATGAGACAAAAGGATAATTATTATTATCACTATTTAGAGACTGTTTCAGAGAATTAATTGCTTTGTTGTATTTTTTGGCACCAAAGTAAGCTTCATGTATTGGGTGAAATATATCTGGATCATCTCCCTTTCTTAAGCTTCTTTCACAAGCTTTAACTGCCTTTTCCCAAGCTTCAGCAATATTATAGCCTGAACATATATAATTAATAATTAAATTACGACTTTTTCTCAGGGCTTCAATTTTTTCTAAGTCTTCTATAATAGCTTTTTTATCTGCTTCGGATACAGGCGCGTTATATTTTCTCATAGTATCTATTTCTATTAATTTATAGTTAATTTCTTGTAATGATGTTTTTTTTGTGATTTCTATTCGGGTAGGAGAATTAACCCACGAATCTTGCCCTAAAGCTGGAGGAATAAAAAACTTCTTTTGACTAAAACTTTCTAGAGGATTACTAATAATAGAAACTAAAGTAATTATTGCTGTTGTTGTTAACTGATAAAGCTTCATAATTAACACTCCTTTAAATTGAAAAGATAATTGATCAGAATATAGCTGAACACAATATAAGTTATTAGGGTTTCTGAAATAGACTTCTACAAAATTGAGCCTCTGGAAGTAAGTCAAAATTCCTATTATGGTATACACAATAAAATCTTGTAAGTAAAAATTTTATTGCAACATCCGCAATAAAACTATTTCAGATAATATCTAGATATTTAGATGAAATTAAACTGATTGAGCCTCTGGAAACAAGCAAAAATTCCTATTGCGGCATACGCAATAAAACCTTATAAGTAAAAATTTTTATGGCGACATCCGCAATAAAACTATTTCAGACAGTATATGGAATTAAACTTTAAAATGCAGGCTTTTCTTGAGAATATTCCTCTAGTTGCCACCTATTCAAAACATTAGAAAAATCGTAATAAACTCGTTTACCTTCAGCAAAAGTATTAGGAGGTTCTTCCCCTCTTAATATTGGCGGATTTTTACGAGGAAAATTCCGGCAGTTCATCAAATCTTGCACCACTAAATTTGGATCATCATTTGACTGCAAAGTGAAAAGTAAATCCTCATTATTACAAGAAGTCATTATTTGCTTAACTCCACATACTACCGGAATTTCCTGATTAGGAACCCAAGTTTCTAAGGTAGGAACAATATATTTTAACCCGCCTCTATCATATATATTCTGGAACCGTTGGGACACCATTTCGCATCGCTTTTTTGGTGGATACTTTTTACCAAAATAATAATTGTCTAACTTCCATAAAATAACAATTATTTCTTCATTTAATTGAGTATTTTCTACAATTATTGCCGGAATATTCTTACCTCGATACTCACCAGTTCCACAAAAGAATCTAATTCTAGATTCTAAAGAAGACACTTCCTTAACCATCGAGGATGGAGTAGGTATCGGTGTCGTTGATGGTTCTGATTCAGACTTAATAAAAGGAGTAATAGCTGTAATCAAAGCAGCAACTCCACCAAATACACCAGCAACTCCACCTAGTAAACCAGCGAATTTAGTCCAGGATTTTTTTCTGATTATTGCTCATAATTGTAAAAGGATAGAACTTTGTTGCAAAGCACAACAGTAATACATCTCTAATCTGACTTTAAATTTTCAAAGATACCTCAAATTAGTAATTTTGATAGTCTTTAAATTAACTTCAAGATGGTTGTTTAAAATTCCATAATATTAAAGTTATTTGATAATTGATAAATTTTTGAGGTGTCAGGTGTCAGATGTCAGGTGTTAGGTGTTAGGTATTAAGTTTAAAAATTAACAAATTGACAATATCTTACTCTTAAATCCATTTTAGCCGAAGTAAGTGAGTAAAAATTCCTATTGCGCATACCGCAATAAAACCTTGTCAGCCGAAGTAAGTGAGTAAAAACTCCTATTGCGCATA
>ENA-UENX01000658-UENX01000658.1-marine-metagenome-genome-assembly--contig:-NODE-658-length-10214-cov-151.176407_pt1 | contig 10214 bp, 3 predicted proteins | sample MGYA00237875_ERZ529327 | MGnify/ENA primary metagenome ERZ529327 (study PRJEB26372, sample SAMN05368347) | marine metagenome | biome: cultured habitat; feature: ocean water; material: water; isolation...
ATATAGCTTTCAACTGGCTTGTCACCCCGTGAGAAATGTTTTACACGATTAAAGCCTTAGAATTATGTTAATTTTATAAATGTTTAAGTGGGGACGTTCTATAGAACATCTCTACTTACTTTCCCTCCAGGGAGTGGTTAGGAGTGAGTCCCGGACTCAAAATACTAATTAGAAAAATTGTTGAGAAATGGTGTAATTCTGAATTATGCTACACATAGCGATCGCCACATAAGGACAGAATAATTATTATAATTCAGTTACCAGGGCAGCTCATAAATTTTCGCAAGAGTTCTGAGTGCTGAGTTCTCATTTCAGCTATAAGTGAGCGATCGCTACGTAACCACAGAATAATTATTATAATTCAGCCCAGCTATCAGAGCAGCTCATAAATTTTCGCACATCTAAAAATTTGAGCCTATTAACTTCTGAGTTCTGAGTTCTGAGTTCTGAGTTCTGAGTTCTCAGTTCTGAGTTCTGAGTTCTGAGTTCTCAGTTCTCAGTTCTCAGTTCTCAGTTCATAAATTTTCCCACCTGTGAAATTTGAGTCTATTAAATTAGAACTTCTGACTTAAACTATATAGGTCGATCGCTACACAAGCACAGAATAATTGTTCTGTTGAATATCAAAATTAACATTGTAATATGGGTCTCCCAGATCCATATCAATTTGCCATTTATCTAACAACAACATATAATCAAGCATATCATAATTTTCCTGTCTATGTTTCTCTAATTTATTATTAATTAAAACACTGCGAGGAGTAAACATAATTCGCTTACCTTTTTTCCGTAACTTCAAACACAAATCAACATCCTGATAATCACAGAAAAAATGTTCATTAAAACCACCTACCAATTCAAAATTTTCACGACTCACCATCAAACATTTTCTACTTACAGCAGACACCTCTCTTGCACAAACTAAAGAACCTGCATAACCATCATCATTAGTAGCAAAACCTCGCATCACATAGTTAACTTTTCCCAACTTTCCTAACACAATACCTGCGTCTTCAACAGTTCCGTCAGGTAAAACCAAAAACCCTCCCACAGCACCAATATCAGATTGTTCTGCATAATATAAAAGATGTGTTTGCCAATCTTCAACTGTAGGTTCCAAATTAGTATTCAGAAAAACAAAATATTCACCCTTAGCAGTTTTTGCAGCTAAATTATAAGCACAAGAATAATTAAATTTACCAGATAAACTTAAAACCTTCACAGCAGGATTTTGGATTAAATTATCTGTTCCATTGCCACTAATTAAAATTACTTCATTTTCAGGATAACTAGAAACAGATAATAAATTTTCCAACCATTGATTGAGATTTTCCGAAATATTAGGAATAGCAATAATCAAACTAATTAAAGGATAATTATTTCTTGGCAAAGGATGAATATTTACCCGATGTCTACCCAAACCAGGTTCCGCCTTTGCTGCTAAACCAATTCTTTCCAAATGAGTATTAACAGCAGCCTGTTGTAATTTTTCAATATCTGCTTTAGCATCAGCATCTCCCGAAATACTTCCTTTCACTTGTCGCCAATGATAAAGATGTTTAGAAATATGAGCAATTTTATTAGTTTGCTCGGAAACTCGTAACATAAACTCATAATCTTGTACCCCATCAAATTCACTCTTAAAACCTCCAACAGCCACAGCTATTTCTCGACGTAAACATAATAAATGACCGACATACATTACACCACGAAAATATTCGGGGGACCAGTCAGGTTTAAAGAATGGATGAGTATAATTTAACCCAGAAAAATCAATTTTATCTTCATCAGAATAAACCACATCAAATCCTTCTGCCAGTTTAGACAAACTATTTTCTAAAGCTGTCGGTGCTAGAGTATCATCATGGTCTAATAAACAAATAAATTCTCCCGTAGCCATTTTTAATGCCTTATTTGTCGCAGCACTAATACCACCATTATCTTCTGACAATATAACTTTAATTCTCGACTCTTTTTCTGCTAAACCTGCCAGAACATTTTTAATTTCTAGCTGTTTTGATCCATCATCAACAATACACCATTCCCAGTCAGGAATAGATTGGTTGAGAACACTCAAAACTGTTTCTACAAACCAATCTAAAGAAGAATTCCAAGTAGGGGTAAGGATACTAATAGAAGGTTGAGAAAAATCTCTTTTTCCTTCTATTGAAATTACTAGATTAATAATTTCCCAGAACTTTTCGACTGTTACTCCTGATAAACCCAATAATTCTTGTTTTTGTTTTTTAGGGTTTCCCGGCAAATTCACATTTACTTCTGCTAGTTTTTTATCAGTAATTTTGTCTTCCAACCCAGGCAAATTATTAATTTCTGCCACTGGTTTAGCAGGAGTTTTTTCTGCTAAACTCAACAATTTTTTATCTTGCTTGACAGGAAATAGATTTTGAGTTGGAGTATTTGTATTTCTAGATTTGAACTTTTCCAAATCTGCTTGAATTTCTTGAATCTCTGTTTGTGATTTTTCCAAATCTGCCGTTATTTCTGTCAGTAACAGAGAAATAGAAGAGGTAGCTGTAGGAATTATTTCCACACTTTTTTCTGGCTTTTCAATTTTCAATTCTGACTTCTTTTCTTCCTCCTCATTTCCTGTTTTTTCTTCCTTCTGAATATCAATTAAAGTAGCTGTAGGAATTATTTCCACAATTTCTTCTGGCTTTTCAATTTTCAATTCTGACTTCTTTTCTTCCTCCTCATTTCCTGTTTTTTCTTCCTTCTGAATATCAATTAAAGTAGCTGTAGGAATTATTTCCACAATTTCTTCTGGCTTTTCAATTTTCAATTCTAACTTCTGACTTGTAACCTCTGAATTCTTTTCTTCCTCCTCATTTCCTATTTCTTCTTCCTTCTGAATATCAAATTCTGATTTATGAGTTATGGGTTCTAACTTTCTGATTTCTGACTTCTCAAGGATCAACATATCCAGATAACTTTTACAACCTACTCTTCCACACCAAGAACCATAAAATTTTCCCAAGACATCAAAACCAGAATTATTAACCCACTTCAACAATAAAGACTCCAGAAAACCCATACCTTTTTCTGGTGCATTTAGGTCTTTAGTAAAACCTTCTTGAAGTCGATGAATAAGAGGTTGAGAACTTTTACCTTTAGAAATTAACTTTTCTGACTCATGGTTAACTAAGAAACAATTAAATAGCAGACGACCACCTGGTTTTACAACTCGATAAACTTCATCTAAATAATTACGAATTTCACTCCCACCCACCTGAGTAAACCTAGAACTAATAAATACAAAATCAAAGCTTTTTGCATAATAAGGAAGTGGTAAATATGAATCTATCTGACGGAAGTTGCAATGAGGTTTTTGAGTAGTAATATTTTGTTGCGCCCAAGATATTAATTCCTCAGAAAAATCAAATCCTTCATAACGTCCTGGAGATTGCAAATAATAGGAAAGACCATAAGCTATATTCCCAATTCCACAACCAATCTCTAAAACTTCAGCAGTTGGTTGAAGAGCTACCCTTTGGATAAAATCACCTAAAAATTTAAAGCTTCTGGGAATAAAATTTTTTGCTCCCCCATCTATATATTTATCATTAGGAATAGGTAGGGATGGTTGAAATAATTTAAATAGAATATTTCCCTCTTTTCCTGAGAATATTGGAGTTAGAACAATCAAAGAATTTTGACAATTTTTAAGTTGTGCTTGAGAGAGAGAAATTTCCAGACGAAACCTAGAATTTCCAGCATTATTAAGTTGAGGGCGAACTTTTGCTACATCTGGACTAGGTAAACCTAATTCTTGCACAAAAGAAGTAAATTTTTGACCGCCAATAACAACCTTAAAATCCTCTACAGAACCAAATTTAACCGAACCTACCCAACCAGATACTACTAATTTTTGATTATCAATTCCTACCTTTTCTAAATAACCAAAAGAATCAACCACTATTGAGGTAACAAATTTATCAATTGCAGAATATTGCTCAGAATATTGTTGATTTTCAACTTCTGACTTTTGACTTTGACTAAGAGGTTGACCTGCCGTATTAATAGCTTCAATTGATTCTATACAATTTGATTGTTTTGAAAGTATAGGATCTTCAGGAAAAGTACCTTGTTTAGGGATATCTAAAGTCTTAGATAAAACTCCAACTTGATCATCTTTAAAGATAGGAATTAAATCAATCTGATAATTTTGGAATTGTGAAACTTGTTCTGAATTTAGAGATACTTTGATATGGAATCTAGCATGATGAGAATTATGAAGATTAGAGTGTATTTTTTTGACATCTGGACTAGGAATACCAGTCTTTAGTTCAAAACTGTTTATTTCTATAGCATCAAAAGTAACTTTAAAGTTTTCCAAAAAACCATTATTAATATCAGCAACCCAACCTTTAATAGATAATTCATTTTTATTTGTAAATTCTACTTTTTCCAGATATCCAGTTTCAGAAATAAGTTTAATATCCGGCATTTTCCGATCCGGAGATTGGTTGATAATTTCTGGCTTAGTAGCGATCGCTTCTGGAGACAAATCAAAATTTTCCTTCAGATTTTTCCGGAGCAATACTATATTTTGATTACCTCTAATTCCCCCCGGAAAATAATCAACTATTTCAAATAAATTAACCCACTTATTTCTGACATATTCTTCTGTCTGAAGCGTAATTCCATACCAATCTGGAAAGACATTTTTATATGCTGAAGATGGCATATGTATTAATCCTAATTCTACTAATTTAGGTGCCATTTCAATAGCTTCCTTAGGACTTCTTAGTTGGCGAGTTGTTATTAGTACAACACCCCCTGGTTTAGTAATTCTTTCCAATTCTTGCAACCATTTCAACTGCATTTCCTCATTAATATCAGTAAATACTGAGATGAGATAAATAAAATCAAATTGATTATCTTCATAAGGCAAAGGTGGCAATGCTTGGTTAACATTAAACTTAGCAAACTTAATATTTTTTTGACACCATGATATAGCTTCAGTATCAGTATCTGTAGCGTATAGAGAAGTAGAATCACTTTCTGAACTATACCAAATAATTACCCGTCCACAACCACAACCAAAATCCAATACTGATTTAAATTCACTAAAATTTTTACCAATTTTCTGGAGTGCCGTTCTTATATCTATACTTATTTGTCTACCTACCTCTAAAAAAGCACTAATTTCAGAGTCTCCATGAACTCGCGTGACTAAATTTTTTAGTGGAAATGATATAGATTTGCCATCAGGTAAAACTAGATGAGGGGCAACATTCTTATCCTGATTAATAACTTTATAGTTAACAGCTTTATCCCGTCCATCAACAGGAGAAATTACTTTAAGAAGCGGCAAACCTTTACGCCCCTGAAAAAAGGGAGTTAAAGCTACAACAGAGCCTATAAACTCTTCAATTTGTGTTTGAGATAAAGTTACTAATAAGTGAAAACGAGCAACTTCAGCACTGTCTAAATGGGGAAAAGTTTTTTTAACATCAGGACTTGAGAGACCCAAAAATTGTTCAAAATTTATTAACTTTTGACCTGCCACAGTAACTTCAAAACTATCTACAAGACCAGAATTAAATGAAGCTGCCCAACCAGACAAATTTAACTGTTGATTCTTAATTTCTGCAACTTCCAAATTTCCTACCGTTGCTACAGTTTTATATTTTTGTAGAGGTGAACTTATAAAACTTAATTTTTTCCTAGGAGTTTTTCGTAAATTCAAAGCAGCTTCATAAAGCTCCATATCTTGACTATTAGCTACTGCTAATTCATCCATTAACTTTTTATCTGACAAGACTTTCTTTTGAAACTCAATATATTCTGGATAGGGATTTCTATTTTGATAAATCACCTCATAATCACACCATCCAAAAATACTTTTCAGTTCCAGTAAATCCTCAGCAAAATGTTCTGTAATTCCTATAAAATCAAAATAATCTAAAGACTTAGCATTTACACAGTAAGCCATCAAATTACTATTACCTTGAGCAAACTTTAATAAACTCTCTTTATTTAAATGATCTTGAGTAGGATTAGACATGTGGCGAAAACAATAATCAGAAATTAACCTGTGTATCGGTTCTCTTAACCATGTAATTCTGTAAGCATTAGGAAATAATTTGTCATACTTACCTGCCCGAAAATGACCCTCAATAACTTTAGTTTGCCAATGAATAGTAGCCGGCATATTATCTTCAAACATATTAGTTTTATCAGTAAGAACTCCTTGAGTTCCATAAACCTGTAATAAAACCTGTCTAAAAGCAGTTCCAGCAGCTTTTGGTACATGAACAGAAATCAATTCTACTTGGGGAGTAGTAGTTGGTAAATCATTAGTTTCTGATGTTTTTAATAAAGAAGATAAAGCAGGAGTAACACCATTTAATAGAGGTTCTCCTTCACGATTTTTTACTAAAGGAATTAAAATAATCAGAGAATCTTTAAATTCTTGTTGCTGCTGTTTATTCATTGGCAACCTAATAATAAACCGAGCATTATCAGCAGCAGAAATATTAGGATGTGCTTTTTTTACTCCAGGACTAGGAATACCTTGAGTTAATCTAAATTCTGTTAATTGTTTACTGTCAAATAAAACCTTAAAATTAGTTACCATTTCAGATTCAAATGACAGAACCCATCCACTTAAACAAACAGTTTCATTTTCTATTGCTAGTTGGTCTAAAAATCCAGTAGTTGCTGCTAGTTGTTGAGGTTGTTTATCTGCCATTTCAAATTTTTCCATATTACTAATATTCTGCTAAATTGTTTGTTACTAAATTATGATTTTTAAGAAGTAGTAAGCTCAGATGAGCAAATACAAAAGATTCCAATTATATGAAGTAAATATATTAATATCTAGTGTGGCCATCTTGCCGGCTCCGGAGTCTACTTCTACCTTGGTAGAATCTGCTGTATTAGTTAATTTACATGAGTGTCTATTGCTGAATATTTGCTAACCCTACGACTTCTACTTTCCGTTTCCTGTTCCCTCTTAAAAACTTTTTTCCAATACTAACAAATCTTCTTTAATAGATGAAGTCCGACCACACCAAGAACCATAAGATTTTTCTAGAACATTAAAGCCTCGTTCTTCTATCCATTGTAATATTAGATTTTCCCTAAAACCAATCCCTTTCTCTGGCAGATTAATATCTATAGTAAAACCATCCTCTATTTCATAAATAAGCTGTTGAGAACTTTTACCTTTAGTAATCAACTCTTCTGATTCTGAATTAATTAAAAAGCAAATTAATAAACATCTCCCTCCCGGTTGTAAAACTCTATATATTTCATCAAGAAAATGACGAACTACAGAACTTTGTAAATGAATAAATAAACGGGAAATACAAACACAATTAACACTTGAATTAGGATAAGGAAAAATAAAATCATTGGCAGATATTTTACCTGTAGAATTGTAGATACAGTGATAAATATTGTACCAGTTAAAATTAAAATTCGGCTTACGAGTCGTAATTTCTTGTTTTATCAAGGAAATAAAATCTTCCGTCATATCAAAACCTTGATAACGACCAGAAGGTTGTAAATAATGAACTAAAGTATAAGCTACAGTACCAATATTGCAACCAATATCAAGAATATAGTCTGTTGGTTGTAAACCTAATCTTTGAATTAAACTTCCTAATAACTTGAAGGAATTATTAATAAATTGATTACTAATATCTTTCCCAACTATTTCTAGATATTCCCTATCTGGCAGTGGTAAAAGAGGTGTTAATGCTGTTAATATAACTATACCCTCACCCCTATTAAACAGAGGAATCAAACAAATTAATGAATGTTTTATTTGATTAATTTGTTCTTGATTTAAAAGAACTTTTATGCGGAATCTAGCATTACCTGCACCAGATAAACTAGGGTGAATTTTTTCCACATCTGGACTAGGTATATTCAGAGTTTGTTCAAAGAAACTAAAATCTTGATTCCCAACAGAAACTTTAAATCCTTGCACCATACCAGCATCTAAGGAGGCAACCCAACCAGATAAATATAAAACTTGATTTTTAAGTATTACCCGATCGATAGAACCCCAAGTAAGTAAAGGATTAATTTTTCGTTTCTTGCCAATAATATCTTTCTTTTCAGAGTTATTTTGAGTATAGTATTGTATCTCTGATGTTTTTTTCCGCCGCTCCCGTAAACTTAATGCTTCTTGATAAATTTCTATATCTTCGTGATTTATGGCTGATATTTTACCGACTATTTCTTGGTTAGATAATACTTCTTTAATTAATAATTTATATTCTAAATAAGGATTAGTATTTGGAGCTTCTAATTCATACTCTGACCAATCTAACATTACCTTAAGTTCATATAAATCCTCACTAAAAAATTCTTGGATACCCACAAAATAAAAATATTTTAGTTGCTCGTTTTGCAGAAAATTTAATTTGATTAGATTCTGCATTTCTGGTTTTTCAGCAAATTCTATAAAACTCAAATTAGTATCTTTGGAATTTCCTAAATATTCTTGATCATTTGCTAGTAATATTTGCCAGCTCTTCCAAAAAAAGTAAAGAGAAACTAACCGCTTGATCGGATTCCTCAGCCAAATAATTTTTTTAGCTCCCGGAAATTTTTGATTATATTTTGGAGCAGGAAAATGACCATGAATTATTTTGACTTCTGGCTTTTGTTTGGTTAACATCCGATTCCGAATCTGACCTTTGTGAGGGTAGTCAAAGAAAATTTCTTCTGAGCTATATACCTGTCTAATAACACCCTTAAATGCAGTACCAGCAGTTCTTGGTATATGAATTGAAATAATTTCTATATTAGTACGATCAGGTTTTATAGTTTGATTTCTTTGGGTCATAGTAGCAGACCGAAGCTTGACTTTTATGATAATAAATGAGGGTTATTAACCCTTTTTTAGTTAACAGAATATCCAAATTCTCGCAAAGCATCAGCTAAAACCCGATTGCATAATTTTTGCAGGGAAGGTTCTAGATCTTGCCGCCACCTTCCGATAGAGTCTTTAGCGTTAGAGCTAGTTTGATGCCATTGGGTATAGGCAGTATTTTCCGATGCTTTTTCTAGCATATTAGCGATCGCCTCCTGAGAGTTATCTAAGTTTAAATATTCTAGAGCTCCCTTTAAAGTTTTTTCTGGGGAGAGAATTAAATCTTCGTAATGGACTAAATATGCTTCTTGTCTGCGCTTCTTCCACCGCTCCCGCAAACCAGATGACGCATTTTTCATAACTCCTTTAATATATTCCTCATCACTTTTAAACTTATTGCGACTAAAACCATCGTTACCTCGTTTCTTATTAAAGGCTAATATTGAAGAAGCTACATCTCGAAAATCCCGAACCAGAATTATTTCTTTAGCCTGGGGATAAATTTCTGTTAATAAGTCAAGATTAGGATTAAAAGCATTCTTTTCTACAAAATAAGTTAATTCAGAAGAAGAAATTATCTTACCTTGAGCTTCCGCTATATGTTCGTAAAAAGCATCCAAAGTTTCCTGACAGAAAGCTGCTGCTTTTGGTGGATAATCTGCTTGAAAAGGAGTTTCTATCGGATTAGCTCTTTGAGACAAAAATTGCAGCAATTGCATCCAAAAAGGCCATACTCTGGTTTCATAAGCATATATTGGACAAGCTACAATTGCTGGATGTTGGGAAAGCAACCGCATAAACCAAGTACTTCCCGATCGCCCCGTAGAATTTAATACTAAAGGTTGCAATCTTGGTTGATAACCAGAATCCAGGGGTTCATGGCGAAATTTTATATCTGCTAAGGGAACAATAGTGCCGTCAGCCAACAAACACCGCAATTTTAAGTTAGCTACCGGAGGCAATCCCAATACCCCTACTGCTGCAGCAAAACCGCTACTTTTGGCTTCGCTCACTTTTGGGAAACGTTTTTCTACTCCCGGACGGGACTTACTGACCGGAACTTTCTGTAATACTTTTCCTCCATTAAGAAATTCTACTGCAACTGCAGGTGATCCCTTACCTAATACCCAGCCTACAATTGAAATTGAATAATTATCTATTTTTTTACCTTTCTGGAGCGAGTCTATATTAAATCCGATTAATGATTCAGATTCTTGAGACAATTTTTGGACTTGTAAGATTTCAATAAAGGAATTTTGAGTCATTTTTATTTGTGGCAAAGGAATCTCAGTTTCATTGTACCTGTTTCTCATACAAAAAAATATGGGTGTTGCACAATAGAGAATGATATTCTAGAATTTTA
>ENA-UENX01000659-UENX01000659.1-marine-metagenome-genome-assembly--contig:-NODE-659-length-10213-cov-3.335363_pt1 | contig 10213 bp, 10 predicted proteins | sample MGYA00237875_ERZ529327 | MGnify/ENA primary metagenome ERZ529327 (study PRJEB26372, sample SAMN05368347) | marine metagenome | biome: cultured habitat; feature: ocean water; material: water; isolation...
GCCCAATAGCGTGTATGCGCTTGGTCGGATCAACGGGGCCAGTTGCTGAAGTCTTTTGATAAGCCCATTGTAATAGGGGGCTAGTTTCTGGATCCACTCTTTTGGGATATCGATCCGATAAGGATCTCCCACTGGATGTATACTCTCTGGATGGGAACAATAAAGTTGCAAGTCGTATGGGGTCTTGAAATCGCTTTGTGAATTTGCCAGTTGCCTAGCTGGTTTGAGGGTGAAAATATTGGGATATTCTAGATTGGTGCTATGAGTTATGGAAAAAACTGAGAGGTCAAATAAGTGATCTATTTTTTCTGCTACTTTGTCCAGCTTTTCTTCAATTCTACCTAGGATATCAGTCTGCCTTTCCTTCAAGGTAGAATATCCATTAAGTATTTTGGTGATCGGAAGGTCCTCATCTAATTCTACGTGGTAGTAAGGTCTATTCTTATCTTCTAGCTTAACTAAAGTAGGGTAGTTTAACCAGAAGTTTTTATATGATATTTCCTGTTTGATCTCCATGCTGGAGAACGGCTTATGGAGCAGACGGAAGGTTTGGCGTATACTATATAAATATTTAGCTCTTTCAGTCTGCGGACCTTCGATTTCTATATTGATGATATTCTTTCGATAAGCTTGATAGACCTTCGCCCGGCAAGAGCCATTTGAAATCAATACGCCACTGCGCCATCTTACATCTTTCTCAATATCTTGGTGCATATCCACAATGAAACGTGTCATGAAGGCATCAGGTGGAAACTCGGCATAATTATATCGAAAATGCATAGCATCAGTACTATCCCAATCAAAATCGGGTTCGACATCTTCAAAAAGATCGGGGATGTAATAAGTCTTGGTCCTGCCTTTTACTGGATAGCAGAGGTTGAATTTCTCCAAGAGATCTAACAGGAAGTAATATCGATTTTTAGGGTAACGTTTCGGATCTAGCAATCGGCTGAGATCTGCCAATTGGAACCTTCCCTTGTTATCATCTTTAATAGTCTTATCATTAATTATGGAGTATACTCCATCCATAATCCATTGTGGATTAATCACATTGGTATCCATCAATCGTGGATCGTCCACAAAGCTTACCACTGCTCCTAGCATACTAAGCAGTCTGAGATTACTTATTTGCTCATCTTTTGCTAAGTCTTTGATGTGGTCCAGTTGTTCATATTCTTCTAAGCTAATGTAATTTTTACCTTCCTGTTCTAGTTTTTCCAACTGTTCCTTGACTGTAAACCACTCGGGCCTTCGCCGCTCATAAATGCTAGGCATTAATTCTTTGTTGCTGATTACTCTTGTTATTTCTGCATTCAAATCTTTAATCGTATCAGCTGCTACAATATTATCGGCTGGCTTGTCCTTGATGCAAGTTCGAACAAATCCGACAATATTGGGGTAATCTCTTTGTAAGCTACGACGATCAAGATCGTGATCATCTAAGTCTATCTTATTGATTACGATAAGCACAGGTGCATCATTCCCTAATTGACTAGCAAGTCTAAGCCAGTGATTTAGTTCATTGCGTTCCCTTCGGGCTAAAGTTACCAACACATATAAGGTTCGTTCTGAGAAAAAGAATTGATGAGTACTTCGCATAAACTCCTGTCCTCCTAGGTCCCAGATGTTTAGTTTTATCGGTTTCTCCCCATGTGGGATATCTAACGGGCTTCGCTCTATGCCATGAGTTGTGGTAATTTTTCGATTAATATTTCCTTCCCGTAGATACTCGATGAGGTGTGTTTTACCATAATTGCTCTCGCCTATGAAAATGACTTTGGCTTCGTGGATGGGTTGAAGTTGTCCCGTCTCCTGAGCTTCCTGCCATTTCAGGATCTCTTGGATTTGTTCTTTGGGTGCAAGATTAAATACTTCTTTCCCAACTTCAAGTTGATTGTGGTGCAAATCGAGGTAGTTCAACATCTGGAGCTGTGCAAATTCTTGAGGTAGTTGTTTCAATTGATTGTTGGCTAAATCGAGAAATTTCAACCCCTGGAGCTGTACAAATTCCTCAGGTAGTTGTTTCAATTGATTGTTTTGCAAATGGAGCGTATTCAGCTTCTTGAGCTGTGCAATTTCCTTAGGTAATTGTGTCAATTGATTATCTTCTAGCCATAGCTCAGTCAAATTCTTAAGCTGCATAATTTCTTTAGGTAATTGCGTCAATTGATTAGCTGCCCAATCGAACTTTTCTAACTTTTTAAGCTGTACAATCTCTTCAGGAAATTGTTTTAATTGATTATTTTCTAGCCATAGCTCAGCCAGCTTCTTAAGCTGCGTAATTTCTTTAGGAAATTGTATCAATTGATTGTTTCGCAAATCAAGCTTAGTCAGGTTCTGGAGCTGCGTAATTTCTTTAGGTAATTGTGTCAGTTCATTGCCTTGCAAATAGAGTGCTGTCAACTTCTGGAGCTGCGCAATTTCTTTAGGTAATTGGGTCAATTGAGTGCCTTGCAAATTGAGCGTAGTCAAATTCTTTAGCTGCGCAATTTCTCTAGGTAATTGTTTCAATTGATTGCCTTGCAAATTGAGCGTATTCAGCTTCTTGAGTTGTGCAATTTCTTTAGGTAATTGGGTCAAGGGGTTGTTGTCCAAATAGAGCGTAGTCAGATTCTTTAGCTGCGCAATTTCTTTGGGTACGAAAGTCAGTTTGAGGCCTGCGAGGTTAAGAATCTTACCATCACCAACTTCCTTAATTATTCTTAAAGCTTCCTTATTAGCGTCAGTCATGATTTTGGTCTTTAGGTTTTTACATCACAAAATATCAAATCTTTCCCTATTTAAAATAAGCTACTTTAATTAGCATAAGCTTTCCTATCCTGTCCTCATTGATACAACCGTTATCATTAAAATATACCTTGATACCAAAGTAGAATGTAAATGAAAGCCTTACAAATCATTGGTGGTCTAGCGATAGGACAATACCTATTGGGTAATGCCGCCAATGCTATTTCTCGCAATATCAGCTATTCCATATTACCGATGCGAATCGGTGATTTTAGTATTAAAGTAGTGGATGGTGTGGTCTTGGGCATTCTACGACTGCGATTGCAAGTCAAGAATGAGACTGGTGTCAATTTGACGGCGCAGTCTTTTTCGGCCATTGTGAGTCAGCAAGGGGTGAAATTGGGAGATGTGTTGACGGCGAATAGGGTAGAGCTAGTGCATGGAGAGGAAAAGGAATTGGGGGTAAACGTGAACATTGGTGCCACTACCTTTTTGAGCCAGATTCAAAAGTACTTCAGTGGGGAAATGAGCTTTGTAGCTCCATTGGACATCAGAGGCAAACTCACCTTCACCAATGGCCAATCGATCATCATCAATAGACAACTTCAATTTTTTGCCTTGCAATGATGGTAGATACTAGCTTGATCAAACCCCATCGGGATACGGTAAGCTTGCGAAAGCGCAAGTACAATACCGGCGATATAGTGGGATTGGTACAGGAGGTGCTCTATACCGATCGGAATGATACGGCAGCTTTTTCGGAACAGTTTCCTCCTACAGCAAGAGGCATGAGAAAGCTGTTTGACTTCGTGGATAGATCATTTCAATACGAAGAAGATCCCAAGCGAAATCAATGGGTACAAACACCTAGCTATTTGATGCACAAAACCCGAAAAGGAGATTGCAAGAGCTTCACAGTCTTCATTAGCAGTGTCCTGCAAAACATGGGCGTACCGCATATCATTCGCTATGTGGGTTATGGATTGAGCAAGCGCCTGGTACATGTGTACCCAGTGGCGATCATCAATGGAAAGGAACTGCCTTTAGATGTGGTTTGGAAAAAGCAGGAAGGAGGGCCTTTCGGGAAAGAAAAGCGATTCACCTATAAAAAAGATTATAAAGTGCAAGGATTGTACAAGTTAGGTACGACGAAAGTACAAGCAGTAAATAAGAAGGAGATCGAGCTTTCGATGCGTCAGATGGAAGCTGCTTTGGCAGATATACCAGACTCCATCATTACTGAAGGGGTAGGGGATATTACCACTTTTAGTGTAGGTGAATTGGATCGATTCATATGGGCCGATCGATATCGCGCTTTTGCCTTACATGAGCCTAATCCTAGAGTCAAGACGAAATATTTGGATGCAGCCGTGGCCATGGATCGAGGAACGATTGCAGGAATTGGGAGTCTAGTTAAAGATCCCTTTGGTCAACAGGTAGAGCGAATTATTCGGAGCTCAGGTAATAAAACTGCCAAGGCATTCCCTGATTTTGGCGTTCGCATACCCAAGCCTTCAGATGCCCAGATTGGTGGCTTTTTCCAAAACATCGGTAAGTGGTTTACAAATCTCTTCAAGAAGTTTGTCAACTGGATTTTCAAAGGCGTGGCCAAGAGCATGGGACCTTATTTCATCTATCTCTTCGCCAACCCAGCCAAGATCAAAAGCCCGGAGATTCGCCGACGGCGTGCCGAGCAGCAAAGGACTTTTAATTGGATCGCCAAGAAGGGTCGGCTGAATCATGATCAGCTGAAAGGGACTATTCTCAATGGCATTAAATCCAAAACTGGAGCTACACCACAGGAAATCTTCCTGGCCGGGGAGGTGCCACAGATTGCTGGCATTACCATCGGCAGTATTGTAACTGCTGTGATCAGCGCGATTACCTGGGTGATCAAAACCATTGAAAAGATCATCTCACTCTTCAAAGGCAAGAAGGAAGAAGCCGGCACTATCGGCAAGCAAAACATGAGCGATCCAACCTTATTCGAAGAAGAAGCTAAACTCCAAAAAGGAACCCAAGCAGGTGCCGGAAGCGGTGGTGTAGGCATAGCCGCACTCGCTTCATTAATTGGCATCCTTGCATTTCAATAAACCTAAAATACTGTGCTATGCCAGTGAAGAAAAGAAAGACTCTGACGAAGTACCAAAGATTGCGCAAAGCCAAAAAAAGCTATTGCGCCGGTCGTATCACCAAGGCTGCCTTGAATAAAGTCGCCACCGCCTATGTAAAGGATGCAGTAAAGAAAGGCAATAAGACGCAGGCGGAAGCCAAGAAAGCAGCTGCCAAAGTGGTGAATGGCAAGTGCACCTTGAAAAAGAAGGGTACCACTAAAAGAAGGAAATCCACCCGTCGCCGCCGTGCGTAGTAGGGAGGGATCATTTTATATTAACTCATTTTTTTAATCCACTCAACTATGTGTAATGAGTGTAAAATAGGAAGAGCTATGGCCCGAAGAAAGGCATCAAGAAGCGTAACTATTACTACAGAGGACATCCTATACGGTGTATTGGGTGCTGGTGTTGGATTGGCGGCAAATGGCGTGATCAACAGAGCCTTGGCCAGTCAGCCGGAAGGCACTCGCCAAACTATCGGCCAGGTACTGCCCATCTTGAAGGTGGCAGCCGGCGGAAGTGTGGCTATGAATAAGAAAATGGATCGCAAGGTCCGCTTTGCAGCCCTGGGAGCTGCCTTTGCTGGTGGCATTGAAGCTGGGGTGAAATTCGCTCCACAGTACTTCAGTATTTCTGGGGGTAGCGCTGATATCTTCAGCTTGATTCAAGGCACCTCTGTCACGGAGATCCCTGTGAATCCCAACAGTGCTTTGCAGCCGGGATCCGATCCGATGTTTGAGGAAAGTCCGATCCTGGGTAGTAATGGCGTCGGCAATATGCTGGTCCTCTAAGCCCATCCGCAAAACTATTTTTTAAGACTAACCTTTATCCAAAATGTACAATCATATTTCAAGGAGCTCGGCTTGGAAAGTCGCGGTATCTGCCGCCAATAGCCTGGGCCTGGATATCTCAAAAGCCCGCCCAGATGAGCTGTGTCTTGTAGCGCCCTTCAGTGCTTCCGAAGGGAGTTATATCATCAAATTGAATGACGCCATCCAGAAGGATATCTTACCCTTTGCCAAAGGATTGCTAGATCGGGATGCTTTCGTAGCAGTAGGTATGAGCTTAGGCATCATTCCGGTGGAAATCGTATCTGGCAATGCGGTATACATGCCTCCCAAGTTTTGGCCCGACAAGAATATTTTCAACGAAGCTACCTCTGGATTGATCGAACACAAGGCCCTCGAAGGCTTATACTGGGGCGATCACACCATCACTACCAACGAAGGTAAGCGTATCACCAACCGCTTGAACATGACTTTCCGCACCGTCCAGGACACGCAGCAAAGCGCCACGACGGACAATGTGCAGAACGGTATGGAGATCAAGGAGCTCGGTGCACCGATCCGCTTTGGTGGAGGAGATGAAAACGAGATTCAGATTCGCGTACGCGCGACCGACAAGACCAACATCGCCGGCAACGCCAACCGGTTGAATTACCTATTCATCGGCTTATACGGCGCGATCATCAAAGGTGCCAGCACCAAGTTGACGACTTCCTAGTCTGCTGATCCAAGATATACATTCTTCATTCGCGGAGGCAAGGCGATAACTTGCCTCTGTGCTATCCTTTGCATTATGATCTATTCACATTTGGCCAATCGAGGATTCTATGAGGGGCCAGCTGGACCTGTCGTTTACCGGCAAAATATTTCCATCCCCCTCATCCAGGATCAGCAGGAATACAAGATCGAGGAGAACAGTCCAGTAGAGCGGAATCTCATGGTCGGCATTTGGGTGACCGAAGCCGGCGCCAAGACCAGCGCTACCTACACTCAAGCCAGTGGAGATATCTTCAATGGCTTAGTGATAGAGCTACAGAATCAGCAGAACGTCATCCTCAAGAAGATACCGGCCACCCAGATCAAGCAGGCAAACGACCAGGGGCGACCCTTTTACGTTTTCCTTCCCGGTCCGGTCAACCTCTCCGAGAGTACCGTCCACGCTTACAAGAACGATACAATTGCGGCCAATACCGTCTTTGAATTCCAAGTCGAATACGTCAAAACAGGCAGATAATGATCCTCACACCGGAAAGATTCAGGGATAAGTTCATGCTGTCCAAAGCGCCTTATTGGTGGGCTTACAATGCCCGCAACAAAAAGGAGATGCTGGATAAATTCCGCAATGATGATGAGTCATTGGAAGGAGACGACCTCCTGAATTATTCCTGGCTACAGATTGAGGAAATGATCGACAGCTACCCGTATGGGCATGTACAATTCGTACTCAAAACCAGCCCTTCGGCTAATATCGATCAGAGTCCCAAGATGTATGTCAAATGGGGAGAAACGCCTAGCCCTGGCAGTATTAGGCAGCGCCACAAAGGCGTTCAGACCATCGGCAGTGCCAGCAATGCCCTACTAGAGCTCATGCTCAATATGCAGCAAAGAAACTTCGATCAACAGCTCGCCCTTACCCGCGAGCTCATCGAAATGAAAGGAGAGAAAAGGGAACTGGAATCTGCTATAGCCGGCCTAGAAGAGCCCTCCCTAAAAGAGGCTATGCTCATGCGCGGCGTAGATGTCCTAGAGAAGGTACTCACCACCCCCCGCATCACCCCCCCCCAACAACCCGCTGCCGCCCTCGGCACCGTGGGCCAAAAGTCGCCCCCCGGCATCGAGGCCACGCAAACAAATACACCTAGTCCGGCCTTCAGCCTTGATCTAGCCTTACAACACATTCAGGCCATCAAGCAAGCCATACCCGAATACCCGATCAACGACATCATCAAGGTACTAGCCATTTACGTTCAGCAAAACACCGAGCAAGCCCGCAACCTGATAAGTGCATTGATTCAACAATTACCAGAATATGCAGAGGGGTAGCATCACCATCAAGCAGATCATCAAGAAGAGAGACGATCTCTCCTTCACGCTCAGTCAGGCCTGCCTGGTCCGCTTCTACAATGCCGGCCAAAGCTACCTGCAGATTGACGATGGCGAGGTCATCCCACCCGGCGAGGCCTTCATCGAAGGCGACCTCAACGGCCCTGGGATAGATCACTCCTACAAGCTGGTCTTCCTCCCCAATGCCACCCCGCCCGCGATCGACAAGCCCCGAGTCTACGGCGGCAACCACGTAATTATTCGCTTGATGAAACGCAAAGCCAATGCCTGAGAGTAGAAGAGAACGAAGCCCATCGGATGTGAGCCTCAATGGCGTCACCGTCAATACCGCCACACCCACGGCCAGCAACATCACGCCTGGCTATGACGAGCGCACCGATAGCCCTCCAGCCATCGCCGCAGGAAAGCTACGTGTAGCCATCTACAACATGGGCTTTGTAGAGGATGGCGACAATGAAGTAACAATCGATGTGAACGGAGAGCCCTTACAACCCTACGCTCCCCCAATCATTTTCGAAGCCCAGCTCGACCCCGTAACCAATGTTTTCAAATACACCCCCGCCATTACGATCGATAATAGCGGCGGTGCTAGAATCCGAATTATAACCCAAGAATAATGCGTTTTATCATCATCCTATTTTCAATACTGCCTCTGCTCTGCTCCTGCCAGAAGTATGACATCGAGCCAGACTATATGTGCTGGAAAGTCGGTAGCGTGGATAGTAACCTCATCCGCCTCACGCAGATCTCCTTCACTGGAGCGACTCGCTTGATCGGCTACGTCAATGCTCAAGGAACCACCGTCACACCTACTGGCGGCGAACTCCTCTATGGCATCTGCGAATGCTGCAACACCAGCGAGGAGGTTCCCTCCAGCACCCAAATCATTAGCTTTGTCACCTCCCAGCCCACTTTCAACCCATTCAATCCGACTCAGTGTAATTCATCGGCTACGATCTTTCTGGAGAGTACGGTGGAGGAGGCTCATGTATCGATTACGCTGAATGGCAGTCCGGTGAGTTTCACTTACTTCCCGGCGGAGTCGCCTCGGCGGGTCTCGGCTTCCTTTAGTTCATCAACTGGATCCGGTATCAATACGGTCCAGATGACGGTGACTAACTCCTTTGGAACAGAATCAGAAACACGAACCTTTGATTGCGGCGGATAATGAAGAGTATCATAACTATATCACTCCTATTTTTATCGTGTGTGGCCTGGTCACAGCGCTATGATATTGTTTCCCAGCAGATCTGCTGGAACACTGGATCAGTAGACTCCAGTTTGAATCGAATATTTCTTGTCTCTACTCGATCTTCTCAGATCAAGCAATTAGGCTATTTGAACAGTAATGGTCAAACCGTAGATGTCAGCGGAGGAGGGACCTTTTCTCAAGGCTATTGTGGATGTTGTGGAGGTGGGGCCGGAAGCTCCGGAGGTGATGGCCAGGGCCTTGTAAACGCTAAGAATGGTCTTTCTTTGGAAAGTGATTCGGTGATTTTAGGAGGCATCTTAAAGATGAATACTTCTATTGCAGGAATGGATACTTATGGATTTGATCTCACTAACCTAAGTTATCTTACCTTAAGTGGATCAGATTCTCTTCGCTTAATCACTCCAGATTTGTTAACTGCAGTTGCCGATATTGGCGGCGTACTTCAGCTCAATAGTGCTACTGGTCGAGTTCAATACACACCTTACGCTTTTCCTTTGGTTATTGGTACCAATGGTCAATACATGGAATGGGATGCGGTGGGGGATAGTTTAAAGTGGACTAGTCCATTCATTACAGCAGTTGCCACAGATAGTTCTTATCGCTTTTCCATTAATGGCAGTAGCGTAAGTGAGGTTCTCTTTCAGAATATCTATACTTATGATGATACATTAACTTCTAACCGAACTGCTTACCTGGATGGAAAACGGTTAGTTTTTTATGATACTGGTAATGGATATTTTCAATTAATCAACAATCGAGATATAGGACTATTTTCCATTAAAAAAGCAGGGGCCTTAGATAGTATTGTTGTGAAATATGATTATGACCAGGGTAATGATTATTCTTTTGCTTTAGAGGGCCCAGGAGGACTAAGAGTAATTTTTAGTGCCGTTGATAATCAGTTGGCCATAGGCCAAGGTTTTACTTCAATCCTGATAGATGGCAATGCCTTACCTATTGATACTAATTCTGTCCCAACCTTGGTTACTTTTGATCCAGTTACAGAGCAGATGCACAAAATCAGATTCGATAGCATTGTAGCAGAAAATATGGCTTCGGGGACTCCAATTGCTCAGGTGCATGTAGATAGCTTTGCAGCGATTTCATTTGACGGTCAAAATGATGATGCAGCTTTTCAAGCAGCTTGGGATACCCTACGGATTAGAGGCTACAAAACAATGGGATTGGCTCACGGAGGAGAGTACAATATCAACAATATTGAATTTGATCAAATCACTACTTCTGATACTTCTATGATCATCATCTATGGCAACGGGGCTACCATCATTTTTGATAGCCAGACAGCAGAG
>ENA-UENX01000660-UENX01000660.1-marine-metagenome-genome-assembly--contig:-NODE-660-length-10199-cov-3.548692_pt1 | contig 10199 bp, 1 predicted proteins | sample MGYA00237875_ERZ529327 | MGnify/ENA primary metagenome ERZ529327 (study PRJEB26372, sample SAMN05368347) | marine metagenome | biome: cultured habitat; feature: ocean water; material: water; isolation...
GACAATATCCGCCTGAACCCACTCTAGCTCGAGTTTGCCTAATTCCAATTTGCGTAGGTCCAAGATTTGGTTCACCAGGTTTAGCAAGTTCTTGCTATTGCGTTGGATAATCCGCTTCAGTTTTTCATGGCCCGTTAGTTGCTCAACTAATCCAGAGATAATGGTCAATGGCGTCTTAAACTCGTGCGTAATATTGGTGTATAGTTGGTTTTTGAATCGATCTAAGGCACGCAGGTTTTCAGTCTCCTGCTTTTTCAATTGTTGGCTCAGCTGAAACTGGTATAATGAGTAGATTCCCCCTAGGCCCATGATAAAGTAAAGTAGGTAAGCCCAGATAGTTTTCCACCAGGGTGGATAAACTTGTAATTGCAATAATACCTGCTCCACTGCATCATCATTCTGATGTTGGGCTCTCCCCAATAAGGTATATTTTCCTACCGCCAGATTGGTATAAGTGAGTTCCATATCCTCGGGTAGATCCCTCCAATTGCTGTCGAAACCCTTCAGTAGGTACTCAAAACGACTATTTTCATCCCAATTGATTTCTGATAACTTAATCGTAATGATTCGATCTCTATGGGTTAATTCCCATTTCCTCTTCGAGCTGATGAAGTGATCTATCCACTGTTCACTCTCTTTCTCCTTATCCGTGTATTTGGATACAGCGCTTAGTAATAGGTCGCCAAATGGTCCGGTAGGCAGGACTTGTTGACGGGGTATAACCAATAGCCCATCCTCTCTCGTCCCGAAATAGAATTGTTGATGTTGATGACTGAAAAAATGAGCTTTGGAGGGATAAAAGGCATACGCTAGACCATTGTCATTATCTAAGGTTTTAAATCGATACCCAGCTTCATCTTCTATCATTTGGGCTATCCCATTATCTGTGCTGACCCAAATATTGCCTTCACCATCTCCTTGTATCCCCAATACCGTATTACTTGGGAGCCCATCCGTTTCATACAATCGCTCAACGTGAAGACTAGAAGAGTTTTGCCCCACTGCATTAGTGAACTTGTTTAAACCTAAGGAGGTCCCAATCCAGAGATTGTGAAGGGAATCCTCATAAATACTCCAAACCAGATTATTCGACAAGGAGTTGGTATCCTTCGGATTATTTAGGTAATGTGTGAACTGTTCTGTCTCGACATCAAGCCGATTCAAGCCGCCGTTCGTACCTATCCATAAATCCCCATGACTATCTACGAAGGTAGCTTTGACCCGATTGTTCGAAAGGGAATTCGGTGTATTAGGATCATGCAGGAAGCGTTTTACAGTCCCAGTCTGTGGGTCTAGTCGATTCAGTCCGGTGGTAAACTCTCCCACCCATATATAACCATTTTGGTCTTCACTAAGCCCCCAAATTCGGTTACCCGAAAGCGTCGATGACCTATTAGGATCATGAACATGACTTTCGATCTTGCCATTTACAGGATCCAAACGATTTAAGCCGGCCCCATTGGTAGCAATCCACAGCAATCCTTTACTATCTGTAATAAGCTGAATAATGTCATTACTTACTAAGCTGTTCTTTTGGGCTGGATTATATTGTAAGTGTTGAAGTTTAACCAAGGATTGCTGTTTCTCGTCCCACCTAAACTGATCTAAACCCTCACCTAGGTATCCTAGCCATAGATTACCCTGATGGTCTTCGGTCATCGTGCGAATCTGCCCTTTTGAAGGAGAATTAGTATCCTGGAGGTCGTGCGGATAAGACAAGTAATTGCTTGCAGTCCTACTTTTTCGACTTATTCCCGCGGTATTAAAACCTACCCAAACTGTTCCATCCTGGCTTTCCATGAGACATCTTACCATTGATGTCTGTTTTGCACTATACCGGACATACTCAGCACTTGACTTGGCAGCATCCACCAAATAGACGCCACCTATGGCACCCACCCAAAGCCGGCCCTGACGATCTTGTAGAAGGTCTCGATATAAACTGGGATAGTCAAAAATCCCCAACCCACTAGGATCGAAATAAGGTTTTGGAGCAAGCGGTGTCACGTTCTGATCAAGGTAGAAAGCCCCTTTGCCAAGAATTGGAAAAACGATATGGCCCTCCTTATCTTCAAATAAACGACTAACGCCGCCATCGGATGTCTCCATAGTTGAATCTACCCAAGAGGCAAAGGTTTCTGTATCTATATGCAAGCGATCTACTCCAATTTGGGTGCCTATCCATAGATAGTCCGGGTCACCTTGAAACAGGCCTCGCACACTAGCATTAGAAAGTCCAATTCCGCGCTGATTACCAGGAACAAATTGTTTCTTTTGATAGCCTTCTCCTTTTGTATTTGGGCTCAATTTGAATAAGCCCTTAGATAGCGTTCCTACCCAAATATTACCACTACTATCAATCAAGACCTTTTTTATATCATAGGCTGCGGCGCCCGTTTCTGAGTCATCAACATCTACTCGCTCGATGGTGCCTGTATTTAGATCTAGGTGGCAAAGTCCATTTGAAGTACCGATCCACAATCGCCACTCACCTTCCAAAGCCAAGCTGTTTACCCGATTAGCATTTAGACTATTTGGTTGTTTGGGATCAAAGCGAAAATTCAAAAAATTCCGACCATCGAAACGATCCAACCCATTATCAGAACCGATCCAAATGAATCCTTGGTGGTCCTGTAGAAAGACGCGGATGGAACTTCCCGACAGGCCATCTTCCTGTCCAAAAGCCTGGAACCTGTGTTGCCTTTGACCTATCAAAGCACCAACTGTCAATCCCATCCCATATAAGAATAGAAAGACAGTTAGAAGAATACGATAACTGATTGGCTTCCAGTTCAAGTATTTAGAGTTTAGAATGCTCAGACAATTTCTAGGTTTTAAAGATATACAAATCCTTTTCCAATGGAATATCTTTTTGTTGTTGAGCAGCAGCGACTCATGCTAAGCCCAGCAGCTAGTTAATTTTTTTACCTATGACGCACAAGAAAACGCTTTATCAAAACCACTCAAGGAGAGGACAGAATACAGAGGCAAAAGGTAAGGTGGCGATCTGACTCCCAGCAGCAAAGCGGTCTATATTCTTATTTATGAAGCAAAGTGCCCCGGCTCCTGTCAGCTGTATGCTCCCTTCTGGGTACTCATCCTACCAGCAGTATGCCCTAGATACAAATAGTTCATAAAGCACTAAAAATCAATATAATACACCTGCCCTGGTTCACATAAGTCCACATTCAGACAACATAAGTCCACACATAGGAGACAAAAATCCAAGTTTTAAAGACAAAAATCCAAGTTGTTTACAAGGGCTTCCTACATCTTTGTCCTGTCAGAAAAATTAACCTATTTCCTATTCTCACCTATCCAATAATCGTCTAGTTTTCTCCCCCTGAGAAAATAGAATTAGCCTTCACATTGGGTGTGTTATTAGGACCAAAAAGAAGTCTTTATTTAAAAAAGTAACACTAACAAAAAGACTGTTTCTCTTTTCCCCTACTGGCAGTTTTAGTCAAGCCATCTAACTAGTTGTTGAGGCTCTTCCTCAAGATCGTGTAACAAGAGAATCGATCTCACTGTCGACAGTGAGGCAGGATAGACTATGCCATAAGAAAAGTGATTCTCTGACAATTTTTGTGTTTTGGAGTCACCCTTATATAAAACCATTTCAGAATAAAGTCTATAAGAACAGTTACAAGTTGCAACTAAGCAATCAAAATCTATCAACAATGAAATCATTACTATTTCAACTCAGCATTACACTTTATCTTCTCTGTGCCTATGCTTTTTCAAGCCAGGCACAATCTAACTTGAATGATGATGGGGGAACGTATACCGTATCAGCTACTGGTACTTATCAGGATTTCAAGGTGCCTAGTAATACTACTCAGACCTTCATCACCTTTACACTAACAGGTGCAGACGGAGGATCAGGAATACCTGGCAACTGCGACAAAGTACCCGGTGGAGCGGGGGCCGAAATTACTGCAGTTTTCCGCATAGGGAATGAAGTTGGACAAATCCCCAAAGGGGCCACTATTCGTTTCATTCCTGGAGAGGGAGGCTTAACGGTAACCAGTGGTACCGGATCATTGAAATACGCTGCCGCTGCGGGAGGAGGGGGAACCGGTTTATTGATTAGAAAAGGATCTAATTGGGACATCCTTGCAGTGGCAGGAGGAGGAGGAGGAGCTTTTGTTGGGCTTAACTCCTTTGGCGTTTGCCGTAAAGACCCAGGCAATAGTGCTCAAACTGGTCCCAACGGTGGCCAAGGTGACAATGATGGAGCAGGAACTCCGGGAACTGGTGGCAATGGAGCCATCTCTTCGGAATCAGGACATGCCAATGGGGGGGGAGGAGCCTTCTCAGATGCCGAGTCATCAAACGGAACAACGTATACCACTTCAGGACAAAAAGGAATGGAAACAGGAAGTACTCCTGATGTTGGCGATGGTGGTTACGGATTTGGCAGTGGTGGTAGTGCCGACATCTTTGACTATCGTGGTGGCGGCGGCGGCGGTTACTCTGGCGGTGCTGATGGTGGGGAAAAAGGTAGTGGTGGCGGTGGTGGCAGCTTTGTCAGCCCGGACGTAGTCGGTTTTAGAAAGACCGTTCCTGAAAGAACTAAAGAGGTGCATGATGGCAAAATTGAATATCAATTCTATTCTGCTTGTCAGGTACAGGTTAATCAGGTTAGCGGAAGTTTAACCTATGCATGCCGCGATATAGAGGGGTCCGGAAGCGTATCTGTATCTACAGGAGCAACCCTAATAACTGATGCATCCATAACGGGTGAATGTGACCAGGCTATTGTAGTATATTATCTATACGAATTCGTGGGCCCTTTTCCCGCACTAAGGAGTTTTAACACTACAGGCGAATTCGAAAATGTTCCTCCCGGTAACTGGCGAATCGAAGCAAGGGTAGTGGGCGGTGCTCTACCTTCGAGTGATACTTATGATATTGAGGTCCTGGAAGAGGATCCTACTCCAACAAGCGCAAAATGTGTAGATGCAGTAACTGTTGACCTTGGCAGTAATGGTAGAGGTACAATCACCCTTGACGATGTTGACAATGGTTCTACTGGTCAATGTGGAATTCAATCACTGGGCTTAGCCAATAGTGCTCTTAGTTCTACTACTTTTCCCACACGTAATTACACCTGTAATAGTGTAGGACTTAACAAAATTTATCTAAGAGTTACCGATAATTTCGGGAATACGGATGTTTGTGAAACGAACGTTTACGTCCAAGACAATGTTGCCCCCTCATGGACAGGTAGCGGTAATGTAAAAGCCACAGTATCCTTAGATGAAAACGGCGAGGCCAGCGTCTCGCAAGATGACATTCTAGATATCAGCAAGTTCGTCGATGACTGTTTTTCAACGGATCAGTTAAGTTTTATTTTTTCTGGAAACAATGCTTTTACCTGTACTGATCTGGGGGAAAACCCATCTGCTTTAGATCTAGAAGTTTCAGACTTATCTGGGAATTCTTCTAACTACACACTAGATGTTACCGTTATTGAAAACAATGCTGTTGTTGCACATTGTCAGGATATCACCGTACAATTGGATGCCAATGGGGAAGCCACTGTTAGTACCGCAGATATAGATAAAGGATCTAGCGATGGGTGTAACATTCCAGATCTTTCGCTAGATATCACTTCCTTTGACTGCGAAAATGTGGGAGATAACACCGTAGTCTTGACAGCAACAAACTCCAGCGGGGATTCTGATGATTGCCATGCACTCGTCTTAGTTCTAGATAATATTGCGCCTGCGCCCTCATGTCAGAATATCACGGTACAATTAGACGATAATGGGCAGGCCCAGATTACAGCCGCGGATATTGACAGCGGATCCAATGATGCTTGTGGTATCGATCATCTTGCGCTAAACAAGAATGTCTTCGATTGTGAAGACCTAGGGATAGTGGATGTTCTCTTAACTGCAACTGATTATCAGGGGAATGAAAGTAGTTGTACCGCCCAGATCACTGTAGTGGATGATATAGCTCCTGTGATAGCACAATGTCCAGATTTGACGCTAGATCTTAGAGGGGGGGTGGCAACCTTTGCACCAAACACTTCTCAGTACTTCCAACAAGCCAGCGATAATTGCGAAATTACTAGTTTTGCTTTCTTAGGTTCTACCCTAATGACCTGTGAAGACATAGGAGTCAATGAACGTGCTGTAGAGGTAATTGATGCCTCTGGAAATAGAACCGTTTGCACCTTTAACGTTACCGTAAAAGATGAAGAAAGTCCAACTGCATCATGTAAGGATGTTACTATTTCATTAGATGAGACGGGTAATGGGGCCATTACTACAGCTCAAATCAATGATGGGTCTAGCGACGATTGTTCAGACATTAGTCTGGCCCTGGATCAAAGTCAATTTGATTGCAGTGATATTGGGAGTAATAATATTGTTGTATTGACGGTAACTGATGATTATGGCAACACGAGCAGCTGTACCTCAAATGTTTCAGTCGAAGATAATGTAGCCCCCATAGCTCTATGCCTAGGTGGCTTAACTCCCGATCAAAGTCAATTGAATTCAAATGGGGCTGGCCATCAAGGCTTTTCAATTCTCGGACAAAGTTTCACAGCAGGTTTGACAGGGGATTTGGGGAAAATTCGGATTTTACTCGGATCGACTGTACAAGAAGGAACTATTGCTCCCACGATCGAAATTCGAGAGGGAGGAGGACTCGATGGAACCCTTATTTCTTCAGTAGAAGCCATCCCGATGTCTCCGGATCAAAGTACTCCTTACCAATGGATAGAAGTTACCTTCTCAAATCCTGCACAAGTGACAGCAGGAAATAAGTATACTTTTGTCATGACAGGTAATAGATCTGGAGGTAACATGTTTGAGACAATTATGTTAGCAATGAGAATGCATGGTAATCCTTATTCGGGAGGAAAAATGTTCTTCCCTACTAGTGTTTTGGAAAATTTTGATATTCTTTTTGAAACCTTCGTCACTTCGGGAGACTACTTCCAGCTTGAGTTAGATGACACGGGGCTCGGGATACTTACTGTAGATCAGATAGTTGCAGAATCTACCGATGCTTGTGGCATAGCTTCGCTCGAACTAGACAAAACCCAATTTTCCTGTGATGAATTGGGAGACAATACCGTAACCCTTACTGCAACCGATCTGCATAATAATTCCAGCAGCTGCCAAGCTACTGTAAAAGTGGTCGATCAAATGGGCCCTACCCTTGATTGTGACGGTTACGAAGTAGCCCTGAATGGGAACGGAAGCGCAGAAATTTCTGCCACAGACCTGCTAGATGAGCCCTTTGATGCCTGTGGAATCGCCAGTTATGCTGTAAGTCAAACTAGCTTCTCTTGCCAAGATTTGGGGACCCAGCAGGTGACCGTAACCGTGACGGACAACAATGGTAACATCAGCACTTGCAAAGCTTCTGTTAAAGTGAGGGATAATAGAAAACCCACCGCCAGTTGTCAGGATGTAACCATTCAATTAGGTGTAGATGGTACAGCTACCCTTAGTCCGCAGCAAATAAATGATGGCTCCTCTGATAATTGTAGCATAGGGGATCTATTCCTGAGCAAAGACGAGTTCGACTGCAGTGATATCGGACAAAACACCGTAACCTTAGAAGTAGAAGACAAAGATGACAATACTAGTTTTTGCCAAGCCACTGTAACGGTGGAAGATAATACCGCCCCCATTGCTAATTGTCAAGACCTCACAATCAATCTGGATGAAAATGGACTTAGCGGAATTGTCGTTGAACAAGTAGGGCCAGGGTCCTATGATAATTGTTCAGGATTCCAATTAGCTCTAGGTAGCTTGAGTAAAACCCAATTTACTTGCGAGGACCTCGGGACCAATATCGTCACCATGACTATCAGTGATGCAGCTGGTAATACGAGTAGTTGTGAGGCCATCATTACTGTCCTAGATAAGATAACGCCTATCTTGACCTGCCAGCAGGAAATGACGGTCAATACTGACTCAGGAGAATGTGGAGCTTACGTCACTCTACCCGAGGCTCAAGCTTCAGATAATTGTGGGCTTAAAAGCTTCCAGTCTCGCTATCGTCCAATAGATGACGATGAGGATCCTATCGGAGATTTCTCAGCTTGGGCTGATGATCATAGTGGTTTTTTCGAAGCTGGCTCCTATGAGATCCAATGGGAAGCTGGGGATGAATCCAATAATTACAGCTACTGCGTATTGATCCTGGATGTTATTGATCAGGAAGCACCGGAGGTGGTATGCCAAGACATCACCGTACAAGTGGATGAAAATGGACAAGCTTCCCTTTCTGCCACAGCTATCAACAACGGCTCAAATGATGCCTGTGGATTGGCCAACCTTTCCCTGGACATAGCCAGCTTTGACTGCTCGAACCTAGGCGATAATATCGTGACGCTAACTGCCACGGATCTCAAGGCAAATAGCAGTTCCTGTCAAGCGACGGTGACCGTAGTAGATGACATCAATCCTACGCTAACTTGCCCAACGGACATGGCCGTCAATACCGATCAAGGAGAGTGTGGTGCTTACGTCACACTGCCTAAAGCTGCCCCTGCCGACAATTGTAGTATCCAGGGTCTGCAGTCCCGCTATCGTACACTAGACGAAGCAGGCAATCCAGTAGGTAGTTGGTCAGCCTGGGAAGGAGATCACAGTGGATTCTTCGAATTGGGTGCCTATGAAATCCAATGGCGCACCAAGGATGCCTCTGGTAATAAGGAATTCTGCACTTTCCGACTAGACATTATTGATGAGGAAGCACCAGAAGTTGCTTGCACAGATATAACCATCCACTTTAACGGAGAGGAGACGATAGCCATCGCCAGTGCTGTCATTTTTGATGCTGCGGCTTCCTTCGATGCTTGCGGTGCAGTAGTCGTCTCTGGTCAGAGTATCAACGAGATTAGCTGTGAAAGTGTGGGAGAAGTAGTACCTGTCCAAGTAGTAGGAATGGATCCCAACGGCAACACTAATACCTGCACAGCACAGGTAACTGTAGTAGGCATGCCTTGTGGTTTTGAAGCAACTGATATTGATTGTCCCGACGGAGCAGAAGCCACCTACGATTCAGCAGCAGAAAGCTTTACGCTAACTGCCAATGATTGCGAAGGCTATCCGGATGGCGAATTCTCCACCGTGATGACCGAGCTATGTGGAGACGGAGAGATCATAGCCAAAGTAGCGAGTTTGATTGGGGATGGAAGAGCCGGTGTCATCATGATGGAATCCGATGATCCGGGCGCTCGTTTTGTCAGCAAAATCAAAGATCTCACACCTAGACCGAGAACGGAGTATCGCTCGAGTACCGGTGGTAGTATTTCGTACAAAAGGAAAAACCGCTCAGGGGTGAAATGGGTGAGAATTGTCCGTCAAGGAAATAAATTCAAAACCTATACCTCCACTAATGGTAGCTATTGGAGACTATCGCACACCATCAATTTCTCCAACTTTGCAGACTGTATCCAGGTGGGGATGTTGGTGTACAGTAAAAATGCCAATGAGCCCGTCACGGCTGTCTTCGAAAACGTGAAAGTTAACGGAGATTCGCCTAGTGCCTTGGAGCAAGCCGATGGCATTCCTGCAGATGCCCTACAAGGTATCAATGAGCAGGACATCAAGACAGATCCTAGTATTGGCATCGACCTAGACGTAGCACCCAATCCATTCGCCGACCAAACACAGATCAAATTCACGCTACCTAAAAGCTCGGATGTGACTCTGGAGATCTACAACCTCCATGGCCAACGCGTACATAGCCTGGAGAATGCCCGACTAGATGTGGGTACACACAGATACCAGTGGAATGGACAGAGTAGCAAAGGAGAAGTTTTGCCAACCGGTATTTACATGCTCCGATTACGAGCCGATAAAAAGTGGATCACGACCAAAGTATCATTGGTCAATCGATAAGAGAAATAGGTTTCTATAGCCTATTATGAGTTGAAATAGGTTTATATCTGAGGAGGAGTCCGCGGAGGGCTCCTCTTTTTCTTTCTAAACGAGGCCCTTAGTCCTTCTCCATTCAAGTAAAAATGGAGTGAACAACACACTGCAAAGGTCAAATCACACCATCTGAAAACATTAAAATGTATGTAACTGATAGCCAGTGTTTTAAAAAAAACAATACACAATAGTCCAAGTTTTAAAACCAATAGTCCAAGTTTAATACACAATAATCCAAGTTTAAAAACCAATAATCCAAGTTGTTTACAAGGGCTTCCTACATCT
>ENA-UENX01000663-UENX01000663.1-marine-metagenome-genome-assembly--contig:-NODE-663-length-10078-cov-148.920856_pt1 | contig 10078 bp, 4 predicted proteins | sample MGYA00237875_ERZ529327 | MGnify/ENA primary metagenome ERZ529327 (study PRJEB26372, sample SAMN05368347) | marine metagenome | biome: cultured habitat; feature: ocean water; material: water; isolation...
TTTTGGCGATCACTACTTTCATGCAACAAAGCCCCTTTAGATGGAGGCTTTCCATTGACAAAGGTTCAACTGTACGGTTGTTGTTGACATAGACATTGGTAAAAGAAGTCCCGAAGTCCACTCCTATTTTCCATCGATATTGGAGCCTAATTTCCTCGGGAGTCTTCAGCAAAATTAAACCAATGCAGTTTCCCGAACTATCCTGGCACTCAATAAAACTGGGAAATTCTTCTAGGCGATCTATTTGATAAGCACCCCGACCATGCACAAGGGTGACGCTCTTTTGCTTCCGGTAGATACACTTGGAAAGTATCTTCTCCAAACTCAGCATCGTAATAAAAAGCATAATAAGAGTGCCATCCCTCTCCTCGGAAATTCGGCCATATTTCCAATACCTGCACTTCAGGCAAAGCATTTTCCTCTTTTATCGGATAATTTTTATAAATTTGATAATTCTTCGGCTGCCGAGGGTCATCTTTGAGCTCCGAAAGGGGCAAGTCTAGGATGACTCGCACTTGGGGTCCGTCGCTGCTATTTATTTGAGCTAGCTCGACCTTGGCAATTAAATCTTCTGGAGTAAAATAGTGGAGAAGTATAGGCTTGAGGGGTATTAGGGGCGTAATGCTTTGACCCTGAAAAATTAACTTCGTCCCTTGGGGTAAGAAAGCTCCCGGCAGGGCATCCTCTTGGTTTACAAACCGGAATTCTTCTAGGAATAAGTTCTGGGAATCTTTCCACTCAATATCTGGCAACATAATTTCTTTTTTAGTGTCTATAATTGTAAACAAGCTACCTGAAATTTACTTATTACATAATATAGGAGTCTACAATGAAAATTTCAGATCAAAAAAATCCAGCTAGACCTCAAATAGGTGTTTATGTAGTCGCTATAGCTGTAAGTACAGGTTTGACTTTAACTGCCATACGCGCTTTTCCTAGAATATTTCTACCCACAGATAACAGGGAAACGAGTCAAAATAAACCTCAAAGTCAGCTAGTAGTAAATACAAAAGTTCCTCAGATAGCACAAGTACCAATAAAAGCTGATAGTTTTGTCGCCACTGCGGTTGAGAAAGTAGGACCGGCTGTCGTACGCATAGATACAGAACGTACAGTAGCGCGTAATACACCCAATTTTTTTAATGACCCATTTTTCCGTCGCTTTTTTGGAAATGATAGTTTTTCCCAAGTTCCTAAGAAGTTTCAACAACAGGGACAAGGCTCTGGTTTTATTACTGATAGTAGTGGTATTATTTTGACTAATGCCCATGTTATTAAAGGTGCAGATTCAGTTACAGTTAAGCTTAAAGATGGGCGGAGTTTTGAGGGAGAAGTAAGAGGTCTTGATGAACCTTCTGATTTAGCAGTGATCAAAATTGATGGGGAAAATTTACCTGTTGCATTTTTAGGAAATTCTGCTCGGGTCAAAGTCGGCGACTGGGCGATCGCTGTAGGAAATCCCCTGGGGTTAGATAATACGGTAACTTTGGGTATTGTTAGTTCTCTAAACCGCGCTAGTTCGGAAGTTGGTATCCCTGATAAACGTCTTGATTTTATTCAAACTGATGCTGCTATTAATCCTGGTAACTCTGGAGGTCCTTTGGTAAATTCTCAGGGAGAAGTTATTGGTATTAATACAGCTATTCGTGCTGATGGGCAAGGTATCGGATTTGCTATACCTATAGATGAGGCAAAGGTGATTCAAGAAAAGTTAGTTAAAGGTGAAAGTATACCTCGTCCTTATATTGGGGTGCGGATGGTTACTTTGACTCCAGAAATTATTGAAAAAATTAATAAAAATCCCAATTCCTCAATACAGTTGCCTGAGACTGATGGTGTTTTAATCGCACAAGTAATTTCTAATAGTCCAGCAGCTAAAGGGGGTTTACGACTTGGGGATGTGGTTACAGAAATTGATGGTCAAAAAATTGCTACTGCTGAAGAATTACAGAGTATAGTTCAGAAAGGTCAAATTGGTAAACCTCTAAATATTACGGTAAAACGTGGTAAAGAGACTCAAACGTTTTCTGTGAGTCCACAAGAATTACAGGATGCTAATTAATCAAAGTTGTTTCTTAATTTCGTAATTATTATTATAGTTATCGAATGCGCTTACTTTGGAGTTGGAAGATTCTACTATCATGGCAAAAACTCCAAGTAGGGCTTTTGTTTTAGTGACAAAACTCCTACGAGATATGAATGAGACTGACACTAAAAGATTTGATATTACTTTTCAGCAGAAATAGTAAAGGTAGAGTGGGCAAATATGAATGGACTCACTATCAAGCTAGAGTCATAGCTATTTTGCCACTTGTTTGTCTGGTTCATAAATGGGTGAAACTGACTGCGTTTTTCAGTCTACCTAAAAGTTACTGTTGACTGATGCTTTTCTTGAATTAACCTGGTAGATATATATCTACTAAATCATTACTAGTTATTGTTGTTAGTTCGGGAGTTCAATTATAGAGAGGAAAGTATTACCACTATCACTAGAAAAACCTATTAACACTAGGGTATAATCTACTTTGCTTAAAATTAAAGGTATTAGAAGTGATACCATTAGCTGTAAATTTTGGTAGCTCTGCATTTAACACAGTATTATTATGGATATTCTTAGTGAGTAGCTCTGCATTTAACACAGTATTATTATGGATATTCTTAGTTTGCCTATAGTTGACAAGTATAGTTGAAGTTTTCTGCGCTCTTAAAAAGACTTGTCAGTTTACAACTTAAAAAAAACTACCAAAAGCCTGATTCTGTAAAGATTGTACATGTTGGAAAGTAATAATCCTTGAATTATTTTCTCTGTCTAGGTTAGAGTGTTTTCCTTGGTTTAGCAACACAACTCTCAAGAATGGGTAAAAGACAAGTTCGCCTCTAGAGGGAAATATCCTATAAAGTTATGACTGTTTAAAAATCAATTACTTTGACTAAAAGTTAAATCACTAACTGCAAATAGGGTATTGACGTCTTTGCTAAAGCCTTAACTATGATACTGAATATAATTTGTGGAATATTTATTTATAGGAGTGTCCTAAGTTCTTCTTTTATTTGTCCCATTGTTTTCATTTGAGAAAGATACACCAAATATTTGAGCAGGTATACTAAAAAAAAACCAGATGATGTTCCAAAAATGGGTTGAGATAATCAACTATTATAATATTCTCTTAATCTTTATTGGGTAGATATTTATTGTAAACTATTATTGAACATAGCTATATAATAACAGTACATATGACCAGTATAAATAGATAAGGTGAATTTTGAGCAAGCCTTCGTTTTTTACTCTGATAATTCTGAATATTGATCTGGTTGAGATTAAGAGCTGATTTATAGATAATTAATTTGTTCTATACAGAATACAGCTAAATATCTTGATGTATAAAATAAATTAATTATATTAACTGGAGTAATTTAGTAGTTTAGCCTTTCACTTGACTTGAAAAAAAACTCTTAGTTAATTCCTTTTGTGGAATGACAATAATCAGCTTTTGTGATACCTCTCTTCTTCCCCATTTTCAGATAAAAGCTGGCCAAATTATAGGTTAATACTCCTGAATATCTAAGCTAATGTTACATTAAATACTTTTTGTTTATTACCTATGTAATATCAAAACATATTAGGCATAGAGTAATATCAAAACACATTAAACAGAAAAATATTGTTGATAACAAGGACTAATTAATTCATGAAGACTACTTTTCGACAACAATCTCTAATTACAGCTTTTTTAATGACTGTTTCTATAATGTTTTATTGTAGTTTATTTTTGAATGAAGCTAACAGTCAAATGCCCAAGTCCTCGTCTGGAAACAAGTATCCTAAAGGTTTTGTAGATAGTTATCAGGCAAGTTGTCAATTTAATGCTGTGGCAAAAGGCTTGTCTCAAGAAAAGTCTAAAACTATATGCGATTGTACCTTAAATCACTTTAGATCTAAATATACTTTAGAAAAATTTCAACAACTATTGAAACAATCAACAAAGGACAAAACACTAGATGAGTTAATAGAAGTTGGAGAGCTTTGTGCTGAACAATTAATCAATTGATATAGCAGTTCTCAAGTTACGATCATTAAAAACTTGGGCTTACTTTGTGGTTAACTGAATTACCCTTGATGAAATTTCCTAAATCTACTTGCTTAGGGAAGGCAAAAGGTAGAAGGGAAGAAAAAAACAAGAAGGAAAAGCTTTTTTGATGACTTATTATCTAAATATGATAGGACTTAGATAACTGCACTATATGTAGTTGACTTGTTCCTAGAGACATTTATCACAAAATGTAAAATTAATGCATCAAAAAATCCCTATTATGAGATGATAAAATAATGACTAATTTTCCGAAAAATATGGACTTTGGTTATATTTATCCGACACTAATATTTGCTCAATTCTGACAGGAACTACAGTTTAGTTAATTGATATAACTAACTAAAAAAAATTAGCTATGATACAATAAATTCTTATGGAAAAATATCAGATTTAAGTTAACTATGGGCTACTATGCTAACATAAGATTTATGGCGAGATCTCAAAGGGGACTTGACAGTTACATAAGAACTAACTATATGGATTTTAACTTACACATATATAGGGATAAATGCCCTTAGATGAAACAGTCTTCAGAAAAAAATCGGCGACGGCGCTGGAATATTTCTAGGTGGGCGATCGCTAAACCTTGGCTAACTATCTGTTTTTGGTTAACTGTAACTATAGCAGGGTTATTTGCTTTTACCAGTCTCAAATATGCTTTATTTCCAGAGGTCAGTTTTCCTGTAGTAGTGTTACAAGCTCAGGGAAATTTTGACACTGCGATAGAAACAGAAAATGCAATTACCGCTCCTATTGAAAATGCTGTAAAAGTCCTGGAAAAGAAAGGGATGTATGAATTACGTTCTTCGACGTATCCAGGTCAAACAGTTATAAACATGGCTTTTAGCACTCTCAATAATTTAAAGTCGGCAACAGCAGATGTGGAAACTGCCCTCAAACAAGTAACTCTACCTCCAAAAACTAGTTTAGAAATAATTAGTCTGGACTTAAATGAGTCGGCAGCTATTAGTTATGCTATTACCAGTGACAGTCAAACCCTGAAAGAATTGACTGAAGTTGCTCAAAATCAAGTTATTCCTACTATTGCAGAATTACCAGGAGTTTTAAAGGTTAATTTACTGGGTGATACTTCCAGAAAACAAAAGGATGGGGAAAAATTAACCTCTAGGTCTGTGCCTACTTTAGTTAGTTTCAATGCTAAAAATGCTATAGCTTTTCAAGTAGTTAAACTTGCTGATGCTAATACTCTAGAAGTTGTCAGTAGAGTAGAAGCAACTGTAGAAAAATTGCAGTCTGACTTACCAGAAATTCAACTCGTTTTAGCAGAAACTCAGGCAAATTATATTCAGGAGTCAACTCAAGCTACTATTGATGCTTTATTATTGGGAATTATTCTGGCGGTGCTGGTGATTTTTCTTTTCTTACAGAATTTTCTGGCAACAATAATTACAGCTTTAGCAATACCTGTTTCCCTATTGGGTACTTGTATTGTGATGGGGATCTTTGGGTTTAATTTGGAAACTATTACTCTTTTAGCATTGGCAATAGTTATTGGAATTATTGTTGATGATGCTATTGTTGATGTGGAAAATATTGTTAGGCATATTGAGGTAGGAAAAACTTCTAGGCAAGCAGCAATTTCTGGTACTGATGAAATAGGTGTAACTGTTGTTGCTTCTACTTTGACTATTGCTGCAGTATTTCTACCAGTTGCTTTTATGGGAGATACTCTTGGTCAATTTTTTCAACCTTTTGGTTTGACGGTTTCTGCAGCAGTGTTAATTTCTTTGTTGGTTGCCCGCACTTTATCCCCCGTATTGGCAGGTTGGTGGTTGGGAAATGGAGCCAGGAGCCAGGGTGGAAAAGGCAGTCGGCTTTCTGCAGGAGAAATTAAACTGAGGCATAAGTCTGGTTTATCAGGGAAATTTGCTGATTTGAATAATGATGACAATAAGCCAAGTTTATTGTTTGGTCTCGTCAGTTCTGAGGAAAATTATGCCGCTTTGAAGGAAGATAAATTGAGGCGAAGACCAGAGTGGGAAAAGATTTTATCTAATCAATACCAAAGATTACTTAACTGGTCCCTAGACCATCGCCAAATTGTTATGGCAATAGCTTTATTGAGTTTTGTTGCTGGTGTAGCAATGATTCCTCTAGTTCCTAAGGGGTTGGTGCCTCAGCTCGATCGAGGAGAATTTAATGTTATTTACTCTTATCCTCTGCCTAATTTTCTGAGTAATACTGAAAAATCTCTCCCTCTCGAAAAAATTCAACCACCTCCTAATAACTCAATTTTTGGAGAGGGTGCATTTAATTGGATGAATAATTTAACTGGTTCTCCCACTAGAATATTGTTGAGAAAATCTCGTAGAATAGCTCAAAAAATTGAGAAGGTAGTTTTGTCTTCCCCAGAGGTGGAGTCTGTTTTTAGTATTGCGGGTTTCCATGGTGAACCAAATAGTGGCAAAATATATGTGAAGTTGAAAAATGAGCGATCGCTAACTACTGCTCAAGTACAGGAGCAAACTCGCATTGCTTTATCAGAATTAGAAAGGGTAGCTATCAGTGTTGAGGATATTCCTTTTGTGGAGACTGGTACTGGAAAACCTTTTGAAATTATGCTGTTGGGAGATAACCGGGAAATTCTCTACAAAAGTGCGACGGAAATTCAAGCTCAGATTGAAAAAATACCAGGTTTTGTAGACATAACTATAACGTCTCAGTTTCAGAATTTTGATAACCCGATGGAAATAACTCGCCGTGGTCTGAAACAGGTTGTGTATATTACTGCTAATCTTTCTGATACTCTGGGGTTGGCTGATGCTATTAATTTAACCGTTCCAGCGGCTCAAACTATTTTACCAGATGGTGTGGAATTAGATCTGGGAGGAGATTCTCTGAGGGTGGGAGAAGTTTTTGGTAGTTTTGCTTTGACTTTGGGTTTGTCTATTGTTTGTATGTTGGCAGTGCTGTTGTTACTATTTGGTAGATTTTTGGAGCCTTTGGTGGTAGGTTTGTGTTTGCCCCTGTCTATTGTGGGAGCAATGTTAGGGTTGTTAGTGACTCAGAGTTATTTTGGTGTTATTTCCCTACTAGGTCTGATTTTTCTTCTTGGTTTGCTTGACAAAAATGCTTTGTTGTTGATGGACTATATTAATCTATTACGTCAGTCTGGTTTCGACCGGAAGGATGCTATTTTGGCAACTGGTGTCGTCCGACTGCGACCCATTTTGATGACGACAAGTTCGACGGTTTTAGGAATGTTGCCTATCGCTCTGGGGTTAGGTGCTGGGGCAGAGTTACGACAACCTCTGGCGGTGGCAATTATTGGGGGGTTGATTACTTCTTCTTTGTTGAGTTTGGTTGTAGTTCCTGTTTTGTATACTTTATTGGAAGATTGGTTGGATAATCAAAATGGTTGATTTTTTGGGCGGCGGAACTCAAAAGTTAAGGGTTAAAAGTAAGGTTTGATGGGTTTAGAGATTCAACGTCATTTCTGACATCAGATTAAATGGGCTGGGTTTGGTGACAAAACATGTTTAGTCAAACTACTCTTGTTAAATCTCATGTCAACAATATCATCCTTTGAAGTTTTCAGTTCTCAAGGGCTGATCGATTTTGGTTTGCGTTTTTCTATGCTCCCGATCCCTTAAGCTTAACTGAAAATAGTTTTTCATTTTGCTAAATTTAGGTTTTTGATGTTGAGCCACCAATATTGTCAAAAAGCTTTAGTGATTTTGGTTTGCGTTTTTCTATGTTCGCGATCGCTTAAGGTTAACTGAAAATAGTTTTTCATTTTGCCAAATTTAGGTTTTTGATGTTGAGCCACCAATACTATCAAAAAGCTTTAGCAATTTTGGTTTAACTTTGCAGTGATCGCTATCACTTAACATTAACTGAAAACAGTTTTTCATTATTTAGGTTCCCGACATGGAGCTACCAAGGTCCGTGATTTGAAAAGCTTATAGAGCGTGACTTACAGCAATTTTTATGTTGGTCAACCACAGTAGAGACATTGCATATAAGGACATTCCCTGGAAGGTCTTTATGGGGCTTTGGTTATGGTTATGTGGTTCATCAATTTGAAAAAATTATATGGGAGGCTTGACGGATAATTTTTTATAATCAAGCTGAAATTATCAGTTAATGATGCTATAATTAATATCGAAAATAACTATAAATATAAACTATTCTCAAGAACTCTATATATACTCTAGAGTTCTCCTGAATTATTTATTCTAACCGTTAACCTGCCTTGGAAAAATTGGCATTTATTGAGACTTATAACTTATGTCTATTATTGAAATGAGCAAAACTGTCACCCTTAATGAAGCTAGTGCAGTAGCAGAAACTTCTACTATAGGAGCCGCTACAATGGATAGTACAGCAACCACTGTTACCTTCAAGGAAAAAAAAGGTGGGGTTGTTATTGCAGATGGAAAAACTAGTGGCATAAAAATAGTTTCCAGGGACAATATGATAACCGATGCAGGAGGGACAGTCGCCCTCACTCTGACAGAAAAAACTACAGGAATACACTTAGAAGATAATGTGATCTCAATGACTGGGAATGAAACAGAGGCTGTGGTAATTACGGATGAGACTAACCTCCAACATCAAGAAGCAGGGATAAATAAGAAGGCTATCTCTACTAACCTCAACCTTGGTATCTCTAATGAGTTAGACTCTCCACAAGAAATAGTATTTATAGATTCTAGTGTAGGAGGTTACGAGGAGTTAGCTAATGGAGTTTTACCAGGAAGAAAAGTAGTTATTCTGGACTCTTCCTTAGATGGTTTCGGGCAAATTGTTAGAGTTCTCGAAGAGCATCCTCAGGTTTTATCTATACATATAGTTTCTCATGGTACGCCCGGCTCTTTATTTTTGGGTAATAGTGAATTCAATCTCAATAGTATTGATAGTAGTAATACTCAGACTCTGGAGTTAAAAGCCCTCTCAGTAAAGAATATATTGCTCTATGGATGTTATTTAGCTGCGGGACCTTGTGGTAGGGAATTTATTGAAAAAGTACATCAGCTGACAGGGGCGAATATTGCCGCTTCGGCGAGGTTAACTGGTGGTAAGTTTTTGGGCGGTGACTGGGAGTTGGAGTTTGTTAGAGGTGAGTTGGAGGTAGTTCTACCTTTCACAAAAGAGATACAAAGAACATGGGGTTATGTTCTTTCAGCTTTTGAGGACAGACCAGCAGTATATCAAATCAGAGAAGGTGTACTCAAAGAGCTAAACCCATTAACAAGAGAGTTTATCGACATTGGTGATACTGGCATCGCAAGCATAAATGCAGCAGGTCTTAACCGTGCTGATAATTACATGTATGCCATGGAAAGGGTGACTGGCACTAGTCATAGACTTGTGAGAATAGACTCAACCGGTACTGTTGAATATGTCACAAGCAGTGGTGGTACAAGTAGCAACAGCGCCGATGCTTTTACTCTTACTACAGCTAACAGCTCAAAACCTGCTGCTGGAGATGTAGACGACAAGGGTTATTTATGGGTAGTCTTTAAGTCAGAGGATGAGGATAGTATAAACTCATCTGTGTACCGGATCAAACTTACTGATCCAAGTCACGTCTCTACAGGTGAGATAAATACTATTTGGACTAACGTGGACTGGCATGAGATAGCAGAAGACGTAGCCTATGTTAACGCTGATGGCAAAGACTATCTTTTTGGCGTCAATAGTGTCGGTCGAATTTTCGAAATAGATATCAGCGCTGCTGCTGTTGATCAGGACGTAAACACAATAACCCAGCTTGTGCCCGACATGAGTTCAAGCGTAAACATAAGGGACGCTAATGGTAATAGTACCACAAATCGGCTTATAGGCGATTTTATTAGTTTTGATCCCATCACTGGTGTTGAGCGGAGTAATTTTGAAGCAGCTTGGACTGGTTCTGAAGGGGGGTTATATGTTAGTAAGAATGGGCAAGCCTATAACATGGCTAACTTTAGTCCGGATGAACAACCGGACCGAGCGGCTGAAGAACTTGTTTCTAATACAGA
>ENA-UENX01000664-UENX01000664.1-marine-metagenome-genome-assembly--contig:-NODE-664-length-10029-cov-153.491196_pt1 | contig 10029 bp, 8 predicted proteins | sample MGYA00237875_ERZ529327 | MGnify/ENA primary metagenome ERZ529327 (study PRJEB26372, sample SAMN05368347) | marine metagenome | biome: cultured habitat; feature: ocean water; material: water; isolation...
TATTGGCTTATCACTACATATACAGGACCACCATATTTTGGTATGATTTGCCGTAACTCAGCAATAATCAATTTTACTGTAGTTCTTAAGGTTTATTTTATAGACACTTTCTAATAACAAGAAACACTTGTCTCAATCTAGAGTGAAAGGACTATAAACTAAATATTCTTATCTTTATTATCTCTAAGTACAATTTCATGGAGAAATAGTGTGTAAATAAAATATTAAATCTTTGTGTATGGTTAATTAGGCACAGATTAATACAGGACTTACGCAACGGCACTAATTGTAGTGGCAATATCTTGAGAATGATAATTTTTCGCACCATATATAGTGGTTCTACGTAAGTCCTGTAATAGTTAAACTTAATATTTTGGTGTGATTTGCCGTAACCCAGCAATAATCAATCTTACTGCAGTTCTTAAGATTTATTTTATAGACACCCTCTGAGAATTATTAGGAAGTTGGATTAGGATAACGGGCATGAATTTGATCTATTTGTGCTAATATATCTGAGTCTAATTCTATTTCTATACTGGAAATATTTTCCTGAAGTTGTTCTATTGTTGATGCTCCAATAATAGTAGTAGTAACAAACCAACGAGAACGAACAAAAGCTAGTGCTAACTGAACAGGTGTAAGCTCATATTGATGAGCAATATCTACATAAGCTTTTACTGCTTCGGCAAAATTAGGTTTATGATAACGTCTATCAAACCCAGGAAATAAATCTAATCTTGAGTTTTTGGGAATTTTAGACAAATATTTACCTGATAAGTAGCCAAAAGCTAAGGTACTATAAGCCATTAATCCAACTCGATGAAAGTGACAAGTTTCTGCTAGATTTATTTCAAAAACTCGATTTGTTAAATTATAAGCATTTTGAATCGAAACAATTTTTGGTAATCCTAATTGTTGTGCTAAATGAGAAAATTCAGATACTCCCCAAGGAGTTTCATTGCTTATACCTAAATAACGAATTTTTCCAGCTTTAACTAGATCGGCAAAAACTTCTAATTGTTCAATAATTGGTATTGTTTCCCTTTCATAACGAGGATTGTAATCAGATGCACCAAATAAAGGAACATAACGATCTGGCCAGTGAATTTGGTACAAATCAACGTAGTCAGTTTGTAATCTTGAAAGACTACCATCAATAGCTTTTTGAACATTAACATCATTGATACAACTTTTTCCTTCTCGAATCCAATTTAGAGATAAAGTTTCATTTGGTCTACCACAAACCTTAGTTGCGATAGTAACTTTGTCTCGTTGTTTTTTACTTAACCATTTACCAATATATTCTTCTGTTTTACCTAGAGTTTTGGCACAGGTAGGAGCAGGATACATTTCTGCAGTATCAATAAAATTTATTCCTTGAGAAAAAGCATAATCTAGTAATTTTTGTGCTTCGTCTAAGGTATTTTGTTTACCATAATTCATGGTACCTAAACAAATTTCTGATACCTGTAATTGACTATCACCTAGTTGTTTATATCTCATTACTGTTGCACTCTAAATGTGATAATGTAATTTTAGTTAATATAACAAAAAACAAAACTACTACATTTGTCAATAATATGAAATTACTAAACATTCCGGCAGCGTGGACAGCCCAAGAGTTACTTAATTCTCCATATTGGAATTATAGTTTTACTCAAGAAGAAGTGGCAGAAATAGAAGTCGGCATTAATATTTACCAATTTTCTGAAAATCAAAAATTTAATTTTAAGCGACTTAAACAAACTTTTGCAAGTATTTCTGAAGAATTAGAAAATGGACGGGGGATTGTTCTGTTAAAAGGTTTTCCTGTCCATAAATATTCCGAGGAAACTGTAGCTGATTTTTACCTATTCTTATGTCAACAAATAGGACTACCGATTAGACAATCAAATTCTAATTTTAATTCGCCTCTTAGAGAAAAAACACAATTTATTACTTATATTAGAGCTGAGTCAAAATCATCTTCAGATGGTAAACAGTCAAACGACAATTATCAACTTCATACCGATCGTTATGACTTGTTGAATTTACTTTGTGTTAGACAAGCAAAAGTGGGTGGAGAAAATAGTTTTGCCAGTGCTGTTAATATCTATAATGAAATGATCCAATCTCATCCTGAAATTGCACAGGAGTTATGTAAGGGTGTTCCTTGGTTATTTGATGGGGAAGATGGTTGGATTAATTATCCAATATGGTTTATTCATTTAGATAAATTTACTACTCAACTGTCTAGCACTTATCCAATTCTTAGTCAATTAGTATCTGGAGCTTTACCTTTAACTGAAACACATAAAAAAGGTCTTGATTTATTACAAATAATTGGTAATAAATCTAAAATAAATATAAAATTAGAGCCTGGTGATTGGTTAATAGTTAATAATCACATTGTTTATCATGCTCGATCTACTTGGGAAATAGAGTCAGGAGATTACGATCGTCTTTTGTTCCGAGTTTGTTGTTCTCCTTCTAATAGTCGAGAATTGCCTGATACGCCAACTTTTAGAAAAATGTGGGGAAATGTCCAAGGCGGTAAACCTAGAGGTGGTTTTTTACCTAATCATAAACTACCTCCAAATCAGGCTATTTGTGAACCTTTATCTAAAACTGAGTCTTACTGGTTAGATCGTTATCTTCAAGTAAGATGGTTAGGTGTAGATAAAATCAGTGAATTGTCTGAGAAATAAAAGAAATATTAAATATAAAAATAATGAATAAAACAATAGAAATACTCAATATTCCTTCAGCTTGGAAGGGTGAAGAATTATTTAATTCTACATATTGGAATTACAGATTTACCAATCAAGAAATTGCAGAAATTGAAACAGCTTTTAAAAAATCACAAATTTCTAAAAACAAGGATATCAACTTAAGTAATAGCCTCCTCAAAACTTTTAAAGATATTTCCGAAGAACTTGAATTTGGAAGTGGAATTGTCCTTTTAAAAGGAATACCAGTACATAAATATTTAGAAACAGATTTGAGTGATCTTTATCTGGCCTTATCTAGAAAGATTGGAGTACCTATAAGAGAGTCAAATTCAGATTTTGATTCACCTATTAGAGAAAGAAATCAATTTATTACTGAGATAAAAGCCGAAGCAAAGAATTCTTCTCAAGAGAATAAACAGTCTAATGATGCTTTTAAATTTCATACAGATCGCTGCGATCTTAATAGTTTATTATGTGTTCGACAAGCAAGAATTGGTGGTGAAAACCGTTTAGCTAGTGCTATTACCATTTACAATGAAATGCTTAAATATTATCCTGATATTGCCCAAGAATTATTTAAAGAAATTCCCTTTTTTTTCGAGGGAGAAAATAATTGGATAACTTACCCGCTATGGTGTATTTATGAAGGAAAATTTACCACTCAATATTCCAGTGGTTATGTAGCTTTAAGTCAATTAATTCCAGATTGTCCACGATTAACTCAAAAACAAAAGCAAGGTTTAGATTTATTAGAAGAAATAGGGTTAAAAGTGGGCATTACAATGAAACTTGAACCTGGTGACTGGTTCATTGCTAATAATCATATTATTTATCATGCTCGATCTACTTGGGAAATAGAGTCAGGAGATTACGATCGTCTCTTATTAAGGGTTTGGCTTTCTCCTTCTAATAGCCGAAAATTACCTGATACTTCTACCTTTAAAACTATGTGGGGCAATGTCGGAGCAGGTAAACCTAGAGGAGGATTTTTGCCTAACCATTATCACACATCACCCGATAGACCTATTACTCAACCTCTATCACCAACTGAGTCTTATTGGTTAGCTCAGTTTATGAAGGGTAGATGGAGAGGTGCTGATAATATAAACAATGAACAATTGACATGACAAAGAAAAATTAGTAAAGATAGGTGCTATTAGACATCTTTAGAAAAGAGGGAATAGGGGTAATTTTAGTTATCAGTTATCAGTACCTCCGAACTAAAGTTGAAGGTTTGAAATACTGAGTTGAATATTTTTTTCATCCCCTTAAAAGAGGCAGGGCTATTTCATTCTATCTAAATCCTTAACTTACAATAATTTTAGGTTTATATATGATTTATCAAAATCGTAATCTCAGAATTAATAATATTAAAAGTTCTCCTTCGCGTCACTGTTATGGCATGGGTTTAGGTATTATTATTCTGGATGAAATATATCCTGGTTTTCCTGGTGATACACGCAATGCTAGTGCTTACCCTTTTCCTATTCAATATGAAATTGCTGAAGGTTTAGATGGGAAAAAATTACTTTTTCAAGAAGATAAATCTTCTTTCTTGTTACCTATTAAGATAGCAGCTCAAAAACTGGAGAAAATTGGTTGTCGGGCGATCGCTGGAGAATGTGGTTATTTTGCTTATTTTCAGACAGAAATAGCTAATTGTGTTCAGATTCCGGTATTTATGTCTAGTTTATTACAAGTACCTTTAGCACAACAATTAATTAGACAAGATCAAGTAGTAGGTATTATCGTCTTTTCTAAAACCATTATAACTAATGCTCATTTACAAGGAGTAGGAATTACTTCTAATAGTAATTATATTATTGAAGGAATATTTGAAAATAATAATTGTTCAGAATTGACTGAACTCTATATGAATTCTAATCCTCTAGAAAGAAATGCTGATTATGAAAAAATTGAGCAACAATTAACCCAATTTGCACTTGATTTTAAACAAAAACATCCCCAGATAGGAGTTTTGCTATTAGAATGTTCGGGAATGCAACCTTTTGCCAGAGCTATTCAAGAAGCAATTAATCTTCCCGTTTTTAGTTGGGGTACTTTATTAGATTATGCTTATTCTATTGTTGTTCATCGTGATTATTATGGACATATTTAGCCTGTTGTCTAAGTAAATAATGTTGTCTAAGTAAATAATAATGAACAATAAATTACAAGATATTAATTATTTATCGTCAAAAAAGACAGTTATTTTTGGTTTTAGTTTACTTTTAATTGCTATTACTGCTATTAGTTTTGGACCTATTTTTGTGAAATTAAGTATTACTGAAATTGGTGCAAAAGCTACTGTATTTAATCGTTTTTGGATAGCTACTGTTATATTTGGACTCTGGAATTTTATCGATACTATTAGTCAAAAATCATCAGCTCATACTTCCTCGGATGACAATCATGTTTATACTTATAAAGTGATTGGTTTATTGCTTTTAATGGGAAGTTTATTTGCTGGTATTCATCTATTATGGGCTTGGTCACTATCTCAAACCAGTGTAGCTAATTCTATTACTATTCTTCATGGTTTACGCCCATTATTAACTGTTTTAGGAGGATGGCTTTTTTTCAAAAAGTTTTTCGATCTTAAATTTTTAACAGGTATGATTATTGCGATCGCCGGAGCAATTTTAATAGGGTTCAACGATTTTTCAGACTCAATGATTAAACTAGAAGGAGATTTATTATCAGTAATATCAGCAGTTTTATCAGCATTAGAATTACTAATTATGGAACATCTTTTAACCAAGTTTACTACAAAAATTTTAATGTTTTGGTGTTGTTTAGTTGCTACTTTAGTCACAGTAATTATTCTTATTGTTACAGATAATCATTTTTTTCCTATTTCATTGAAGGGATGGTTAGCTGTTATTGCTTTAGCTTTATGTTCTCAAGTTATTGGTCAAGGATTGATAACATATTCTTTAAACTATTTATCATCAGGATTAGTAGCTATAATCATGTTAATTGATCCTGTCCTAAGTACTATCTTAGCTTGGAGTATCTTGAGTGAACAATTAAGTATTGCAAATAGTATCTTTTGTAGTATAGTTCTATTTGGTATATATTTATCACTGTCAAGTCAATATGCACTAAAAAAGGAACTTGTTTCCTAATTATAAATTTTAGTGATTAAAAAAATCGTAAGCATTAATTAATCACCTAGCCTCCTGGGTCGTAACTGCGTAAGCGTCGCATAAAAGAAAGGGTTATTATTGTTCATATCTGACAGCTAATAGCTGATTGCTTACAAAAAATTAATTTACCAATAACAAAATCAACAAGGATAATTTGATGATGAAAAAGATAGAAATTTCTTCTCATAATGTTCATACAGATTTACAAACGTTGCAGTTAATTAATAGTAATCAAGACTCCTTAAAAATGGATGATTTAGTCTTGCTATTACATGGCCACTTAGCATTTCAAAATCTTTATGCTGGTTGTGAACTTGGTGTATTTGAATTACTATTCAATCAAGGAGATTTATCAGCTCTAGAAATTAGTACAAAATTAAAACTTGAAGATTATCCTACTAAAGCTTTATTGTTAGCTTTAACAGGATTAAAATTACTAATAAAAGTTGAAAATAAATATCATAATAGTCTAGTAATTCAGATGTTATTCCTGGAAAAAACTTGGCAAGAATTTTATGATGTAGTTCTTTTTGAAGCAAAAATTGTATATCGTGGTTGTATAGATTATGTAGAATCTTTACGTCAAAATACAAACGTTGGTTTACGTCGGTTTGAAGGCAAAGGAGAAGATTTATATAATCGTTTACATCAAAATACAGGACTAGACCAAGTATTTTATAACTTTATGGGTTCATGGTCAAAATTAGTTAATCCTTTACTATTTGAAAATGTTGACTTTTCTAACTTCAAAAATATTGTAGATGTTGGTGGTGGAGACGCAACAAATTCAATAGCTTTAGCCAAAGCTTTTCCCGATGTAAATATTACATTGATGGATATTCCTGATAGTTGTAAAATTGCTCAAAAAAATATTGAACAAAACCAATTAAGTGACAGAATAACAGTATTTAAATCTAATATTTTTGTAGATGAATTTCTTCAAAATCAAGATTGTTTTCTCTTTATTCATGTCTTAGTAATTTGGTCATTAGATAAAAATACCATTTTATTACGACGAGCTTATGAAGCACTTAACCCCGGTGGCTCTGTTGTTATTTTTAACATGATGAGTAATGATTATGAAGATGGACCCTTGATGGGAGCCTTAGATTCATCTTACTTTGTTTCTATTCCTCATGAGGGTGGTATGATTTACTCTTGGAAAGATCATGAGCAATGTTTAAAAGATGCAGGATTTACAAAAATAAAACGTATTCCCTGTAATTTTTGGGCTCCTAGTGGAATTATTGTAGCTACTAAATAAATACTAGTATCCGCTCAATAAATTGGGGAAAGAAGAGAAAAAGTACACCTAGTGTTGTAAAATATGACTCATGAGGCAAAAACTATCATCAGAGAAATTAGTCACCACATTACTGTAATCAATTGACCCAGGAAAGATTGCAGAGGTCTGAGTGCATCAAACAGTAGAACTATTACTGAATCTGGTAGAACAACTTAACTCAAAAGTTACACAATTAGAAGAAGAAAACCAAAAGCTACGGGACGGAAACAACCGTCTCATAGGTGAATAAGGCAAACCAGACATCAAAGCTAGCAAAAAGAGAGAATTTCAGAAAGACCACTCGTCAGAGAAAAAACGAAAAACTCCAAGAGAACATAGTAAAACCAGTAAAAAGGAGACAATAAAAGTAGACCGAGAAGAGATAGTATTCTATTCAAAGGAAGAGCTACCAGCATATGCAGAGTTTAAAGGTTACGAAGAAGTAATTGTTCAAGATATTTTACTAAAAACAGATAACGTATTGTTTCGCAAGGAAAAATACTACTTACCTCAAAACCGAAAAACTTTTTTGGCAGAATTACCACTAGGTTACGAAGGAGAATTTGCTCCGGCAATCAAAACCTTAATCATTAGTTTGTACTATAGGGGAAATATGACCTAAGGCAAACTGTTAGAGTTTTTAGAGAATATGGGCGTCTCCATGTCAGCCGGGCATTTGTCTAATTTATTAATCAAAAACCAGACTTTTTTTGAGAGAGAAAAAAGCGAAATCTATGAAGCAGGACTATTGAGTAGTCCCTGGGAGCACTTTGACCAAACAGGAGCTCGTGTTCGAGAAGTCAACTATACCACGAAGGTAACAAAGCTGATAGCTGACTACTGAATGCTTAGAGGGTGTCTATAAAACAAATATTAAGATTTATTTTATAGACACTTTCTTAGACTTCTTGCAGAAGTCAGGGAATAGGGAATAGGTAATAGGAGGATGAAATTATTAATACTATATCTTGAATTAATCAGGGCTTATGCAAAGGAAATAAATGTAGTGTAAATATTTAAGATAATTACTAAAAAGAAACTACATATAGCGACACTATGTAAGTCCTGTTGATTGAATTTAAACTTTTCAGGAGGTCTAGGATGAAACAAGTTTGTGCATTAAAAACTCCCTTGTGGCTACAAAGATTTAATTATATTACTAATCCAGTTAGTTATTGGCAAAAGGCTTACTCGAGTTATAAAGATGCTTTTTATGCCCAAGGGATAAATTTTGGTAAACCATTAATGGTATTTTATACTCCTTCAGCCGCTAAACAAATTATTGAAAATTGTCAAGGAGATCTGACAACTACTTCTTTTGATAGTGAATTAACTGCTATTTTTGGCGATAGTTCTTTTTTTATCTTAGAAGGAACTAATCATAAAAAAATGCGCAAATTATTAATTCCTGCTTTACATGGAAAACATATAAAAACTTATGGGGAATTAATTTGTAATTTAGTTAATAATTTAATTGAAAATTTACCATTCAATCAATCGTTTTCAGCATTAGAAATAGCTCAAGAAATTTCTATGCAAGTAATGATTAAATTATTGTTTGGTAACTATCAACAAGAGCGCTATCAAAAAATCAAACAACTGATGATTAACATGGTAAGCTTATTTGCTGCTAATGTTTTTGGTTTTCCTTTATTTTTTAAATTTCTACAACAAGATTTAGGATTGGTAAGTCCTTGGGGAAATTTTTTGCAACAAAGGCGAAAAATACAACAGCTAATTTATCAGGAAATTGCCGAGCGCCGGAATCATCCTAACCAAGAAAGAACAGATATTTTAAGTCTTTTAATGACTGCTCAAGATGAGAAAGGAAATTTTCTCAATGATGAAGAATTATTAGGTCAATTATTATCATTATTATTTACAGGAAATGAATCAACAGCAGCATCTATAGCTTGGTCATGGTATGAAGTTTACCGTAACAGTAAAATCAAAGAAAAACTATTAGAAGAAATCAATAACTTAGGGGATTCTCCAGAACCTCTGAGTCTGTTTAATCTTCCTTATTTAAGTGCAGTTTGTAATGAAACTTTGCGTAAATATCCTGTGACCATGTTTATGATTCCTAGAATAGTTAAAAATACAACAGAAATTAATGGCTATCAACTTGATAAGGGAATGTTAGTAACAGTTGGTACTTATATTTTACATCATCGCGAAGATATTTATGATCAACCAGAGGAGTTTAAACCGGAGCGTTTTATTGAACATCGTTTTTCCTCTTTTGAATTTTTACCTTTTGGAAGAGGAATGCGTGGTTGTATTGGTGCAGACATAGCTTTATATCAAATGAAATTAACTTTAGCAACAATTATTTCTCATCATCGATTAGAATTAACTAATTATGGTCAAATTTTTCCTAAACGTCGTAATACAATTTTAACTCCAATTAAGTTAAGAATAATTAAGGCTTGCTGAATAAATTCAAAAAACTTACACCTTTTGAATTTAAGGCATTTTTAATTCCTTTTGGACAGATTCAGTATGAGTATGAGCGCGCTTAAGTTCTCATTGCTTTGGCTGATAAAGCTACACTCCTACCCCTTTTCAAACAGCCTCTAAGATTCAAAAGCAAAAATTGTAGGAAGAAAAAGTTTATGTCTACACAACATAATTGAAGTCAATTTCGTTTATCAATGGTTAGCATCTACCGGACTTATATAACTCATTTGGTATCTTTTCTGTCCTTTTAAAGCTGCAACTAAAATATTAGCTAGTAGACATCTCCAAAAAGACTAAAGCACTTAATATTTTCAAGGATTACCTAGCCCCTCTCCATTCTACTTAGTTGAAGTTTCTAACCAAACTTTTATGGGTGTAGTCATAAAAGCATAGGGGATATAAGTGATTTATTAGGAGATTTAAT
>ENA-UENX01000668-UENX01000668.1-marine-metagenome-genome-assembly--contig:-NODE-668-length-9943-cov-3.537841_pt1 | contig 9943 bp, 8 predicted proteins | sample MGYA00237875_ERZ529327 | MGnify/ENA primary metagenome ERZ529327 (study PRJEB26372, sample SAMN05368347) | marine metagenome | biome: cultured habitat; feature: ocean water; material: water; isolation...
AAAAGAGGCGGAAGGCGCTGGGTTTTCTGTTTTTCGGTTGGATGAAGCACTTTTTGGTAAGATATTCGCTGTTTTTGGTTTTTAGCTGTAATTGGTTGATTAATAGTGTTTTACTAGGGTGTTTTGACTGCAGAGAGAGCTGATTTAACCAAAAAAAGCCCACTTTCTACCGAAAGTGGGGGAGATTCTACCAAAACCAGAAGCTGAGTTATGCTGATGTCACTTAGAGATAGGGAAGTCAGCCCACAAAGTGTAAGATAGGTAGGGGAATGGTATTGTTTTCATTATCGTTGATGAGTTAAAGACATCCATTGGGCAAACCAAGTCCTATCATCCGCTGCATAATTACGGTGCTTTGACGGACTGGGTAGGACCTAGTCATAGAAAGCCCATATCCTTCCAGACTTTGGATCATTCACTAGTCAAGTATTTGGGAAAGGAATTACATTGACTCGTAGGAGGCAGACCAGATTCAGGGAGAACATCTTATTTAGTCTGAACAATTGAGGCACTTCCAAGTATATAGGTTTCCTTCCTTTGTAATTTCGATATTGAATAAGATGCGGATAACATCCATAAACTCTGAAAGTGTCGTAGATTTTGGAAATTTACCCTGCATTTTATATTTCTCGAAACTTAAGGACTCTATTTTTATTTTCACTTCGTATTCCCGCTCCAAGAAATCGGCAAATTCTCTTACAGAAGCCTCCTTGATTACATAGACACTATCTCTAGCATTGATATAGGACACCCAAATAGAATCCATCAGAGAAAAATGTTGACTACGGAAGTCAAATATTGCCGATTGCCCAGCACTGAGTTCCACACTTAAATCAGCCTGCTGATTGGAACTAAACCTGACCTTTCCTTCGTGTAATTGCACCCAAGACCGCTGACTATCGGGGTGAGCCATTAGATCAAAAGCCGTTCCCAAAACTTGCACGGTATTGCTAGCAGTCTTAACTACAAGAGGCTTCTCGCTATTATGCGCTACAAAAAACCGGGCTTGACCACTTAATTCTACCTCCCGAAAATCAGCCTCAAATACTGCTGGATATCTAACCTCAGCATCCGGCTCTAATTCAATCAGGGTACCGTCTTTCAATTCGTGTTCGAGCTTGTTTTCAGCTTGTGTATTTCTCACTTCAATCCAATCACCGGACTTTTCGTTTATAAAGGTCCAAACTCCGATCGCGATTAGGGCAATAGCTGCTGTGGTGGCCAAGCGCCAGGACATGGTAGTCTTACCCACTGCAGTACTTCCTCCATCCATTCGGCTTCGTAGTTTTTCCCACACTTCCTCAGGATCCGAATCGGGTACCTGTTCCAGCTTAGCTTCCCAAACCCGCTTGATTTTTTGAAACTCCCTTTCGTTTATAGAATCAGCGGAACGCCAGCTTTCTAGCGCTGCTTTTTCTATCGTGTTCATTTCTTCATTTAGATAAGCTATGATCTCTGCGTAATCCATATTTGATTTAATTGACTTGATACTTTTGGTCAGTTCCCGCTTGCAATAAGACTTTGGGTAGCTAAGGAAACTGTTTTCAAGAACTAAGACGATCAGGGCTCAACACAGGGGGAAAGAGCGCCCGTTTTTTGAAAGAATCTTAAAAAGATTGCAAGATTCCCAGCAAACAAATAGTATCCCAGTGTCTGCCTAAAAAAGTACGTAGCTTGTGTAGTGCAATCTTAATTTGAGATTTTACCGTCTCCTTGCTCACCCCTAGTTCCTGCGCAATTTCATCATAAGTAAGACCGCTGTGGCGACTTAACTGAAAGACTAGCCTACATTGCTTGGGGAGTCGCTCAACTCCTTTTCGTACGAGCTGTATTAAGGTTTCTGGATCTGATCTATCTTCGGATGATGGAAGGGATGTTGAGGGAGATATTTCTTCAGGAGGTACTAGAGCTACTTGTAGATGATAGTTGCTTCGTAAATGGCTTATGGCTTTGTTTTTAACGGCAGCTCTAAGATAAGCCCGAGTAGACGATCGGATTTCCAGCTGAGCTCGGTTTTCCCAAATGTGTAGAAAAACGTCCTGAATCAAGTCTTCTACTTGTGATCGATCTTGAATAAACCGATAACCATAAGAATAGAGATCCGCATAATGGGATTTGAAGAGGCGCTCGAAGGTTTGAAAGGTTGTGCTCTCTGCGTAATCCATGTTTAATTGCTTGAAACTTTTTATGATCGATCAGAACCGTCAATTTAAGTGTCTGATAAACCTGCTTCCATGAGCTAAGACGATCAAAAATAGAAGGAGGGGGAAGGGAAAGAAGTTTTTTTTGGAAAAGTTGCAGAAGAAAAGGCCCTGAATCAAGTCTTCCACCCGTGATCGATTTGGAACAAATCCATAACCAAAAGCATAAAAACCCGGATAATGTGATTTGAAGATACGCTCGAAGGCTTCGATGTCCCAGCTTGGGATAGTATTTATCGAACCGTCTAGGTGGACCATGGGGTAGGGGAGCTATTTTGTATCGGTAATTTAGCGTTTTTCTTGCTATAATAGGGCAAGCTTTTACCTTTGTATTGCTGTGTACGTATTATCTGAGATAGCTGTAAAGGATATAAAAATATTGCTCAATGAGGTATCTGATAGTCATCGTTTTAAGTATAGGATTGCTGGGCAGTTGCCGATCTGGAAAAGAACCGACCAGCGGAGAGACACCAGCGGTCATCAGTTTACTTATTGGTCCCGAAAAGGTGGACTGTGTTGGAGAAGGGCCTCAATTATGCTATTTGGTTAAAGAGGAAGAAGGAGCGGAGTGGACTAACTTTTACGGTGAAATAGCTGACTTTGACTATCAGGCAGGCTATAACTATGAGATCTTGGTTGAGAAGATCAAGATTCCTAATCCGATGGCCGATGGTCCTGCCTTTAGATACCGCCTCATAAAGGAATTGCAGAAACAAAAGACTACGGGCTCCATCCTGCATGATATCTGGATCGTTCAAGCACTAGAAGGAGAAGCACTAAAGAAAGGGACCAGTCCACCGCGACTGGAGCTCATGCCGACGAATGGGAGAATGATTGGCTACACCGGCTGTAACGATTTGAGCTCAAGACTAAAAGTGGCGGCCCTGCGGATTGCTTTCACCGATATTGCATTCACCGAAAAGTATTGCCAAGGTTTAATGAAAACAGAAAGCACCTTTGTAAGAGCTTTGGAACGGGTAGATCGCTATGAGGTACGAAACCTAGAGTTGATTTTGTTTGCTGGGGAGGTAGAGATGGTGAGACTGAGAAAAGTGGATTAGTATTGTTGAATGTTAAATGGATAATGTTTGCAATGGATAATGAGTAGTGTAGAATGGATAATTAGATTGGGGAATTACTAGAGTCGGTTTGATATAATGGAGGGGGATTAGCGAGAAAGCAGTATTAGTAAAGTATATAGAACGTAAACTAAAGTATGGCAAATTCAGATTTCTTGAAGATAGGCTTAGCTCAGATGACACCGATTTGGTTGAATAGAGAAAAGACCTTGCGGAAAATGGAGAAATGGGCGGAGGATGCGGGAGAACAGGACTGTAAATTGCTGGTATTCCCGGAGGCCTTCGTTCCCGGATATCCATTTTGGCTAGAATTAACCGACGGTGCTCGCTTTAATAACCAGCGCCAGAAGGAGCTACATGCCCATTACCTGGATCAAGCTATACAGATAGAGAAAGGGCATCTTGATGGGCTTTGCCGCATCGCTGCAGAATTCGAGATGATGATTGTGCTAGGAAGTATCGAGCGACCAAGTGATAGGGGCGGGCATAGTGTTTACTGTTCCATGATCACGATCAATACAGATGGACAGGTATTGAATGTGCATCGAAAATTGATGCCTACCTACGAGGAACGCTTATGTTGGTCGCCAGGCGACGGCCATGGTTTACGTACCTTTCCCTTGGGTGCTTTTACTGTGGGGGGACTGAATTGCTGGGAGAACTGGATGCCATTACCACGAGCAGCTCTATATGGAATGGGAGAAGATTTGCATCTAGCGATTTGGCCTGGACAGCTTCGGAATACCGAGGATATTACGCCTTTCTTGGCCAAAGAGGGGCGATCTTACGCCGTTTCTGTATGTAGCTTTATGCGTAGAGAGGATATTCCAGACGACATTCCTTATGCGGAACTAATAAAAGAAAACAGTCCTGAAATTTTGGCCAATGGAGGCAGTTGCATCGCTGCACCGAATGGAGAATGGTTAGTGGAGCCAATAGTAAACAGAGAAAAACTAATCATGACTACCTTGGATCATGCCCGCGTCCGTGAGGAGCGTCAGAATTTTGACCCGGTAGGCCATTATTCACGCCCAGATGTAACCCAGTTGGTGATTGACAGAACTCGGCAGAGTACCTTGAAGATTAAGAACTAAGCTCCTTAATTTTACTAATCAAATTCTTGCCAAGCTAGTGCGGCGGCTCCAAGGATGGCATCGTGTTCTCCTCCAATCTCAGAGATCATAAGCTTTACTTTGCCACGAAACATATGGAAAAGCCTTTCTTCCATCGCTGCCCGGGTGGGATTTAGCAACAAATCCCCTGCTTTTGTCAAGCCGCCGGTTAAGATGATGGCTTGTGGGCTTAGGTAAGCCACGGTATCGGCCAGTTTAGTACCGAGTATTTCTCCTGTATAGGTAAAGGCTTCCTGAGCAATAGTGTCACCAGCTAAAGCAGCTTCCGTGATCAGTAGGCCGGTCAGTTGTTCATAGGAATAGGACCGCATACTACTGGGGTAGGGCAGATCAGCAAGTAGCTTAAAGACCGTTCGCTTAATTCCAGTTACTGACACGTAAGTCTCCAGACAACCACTCAGTCCACAATTACACATACGGCCATCTGGACGTACATTGACATGCCCCATTTCTCCAGCTATACCATCCTGTCCAAGTAGGAGTTGATTATTTACGACAATCCCACTGCCGAGTCCCGTTCCTAGCGTCAACACGACGAAGTCTCTTAGGTCTCTGCCTAGGCCATATAGGTTTTCACTTAAGGCAGCTGCATTGGCATCATTAGTAATGACTGCGGGCACAGCTAATCTAGCACCAATATCCTTCGCCAGGGGGACTCGTTTTCCCCAGCTAAAGTTCGGTGGATTCATCATTTGACCCGTAAAGTAATTGGCGTTAGGTGCCCCAATTCCAACTCCTTTCACCTCAATTCCCTCATGCTGCGATATAATGTCGTCATATACCTTTCCCAATCTATCTATAAATGAGTCGAAGGGTTCTCTACCTTGGGTACCGAAGCGCTGCACAGCCACTACATCTCCAGTCTCAGAGACTAGACCAACTTTAGTGGAGGTTCCTCCTAGGTCGATACCGACTACCACCTCTTTTTTCATCGGATATTGCTATTTTTTGGAATGGACTTTAGGTCTACAGTATATATTCTCTGATCACCTAATTCCCCTAAAGGTTTCATCATTATCTGGACTTCAGTGGAAGTCCTTTTTTTGAAAGAAGGCTAAAGATAGGAGATTATGAGAAAAACTCGGCGCTTTTACCCGAAAGTCTGAAAAGACGTAAAAAAGGAAGCGATATATTATCAAATTCATAAATCAAGCTAGAAAATATAGGTGTAAGTAACAGAACAGATTAGTATCAATGAATTCGATATAAGTATATTTTAATTACTAGACGACTGGTCAATTTTAACAAAATCTTAACAAATACCCCTTGATTTACTAGACGAGTGGTCATATTTTTGTGTGGCAGAAGGATAAACAATGAAAATTACTGAAAAATATGCGGCCAAGAAGGAAGCCATTCTTGAAAAAGGAATGGAAGTGATGTGGTTCAATGGTTACAATGGAACCAGTGTAAAGGATATTGTCAGTGCTGCAGGAATTCCGAAGGGGTCATTTTACTTCTATTTTGACTCTAAAGAGGAGTTTGCCATTGAAGCTTTGAAATATTACCTGGAATTCACAGAAAAACTATCTGAGCCCATTATGGAAGATCCTACCTTAGGTCCCATGGAGAAACTGCGAAAACTATTTAAAGTAAGAGTAGACGCAGCCTTCAATATGTTCGAGTGCAATTGTGGGGAATTCCAAGGAGGGTGTTTCATGTCCAACTTAGGGCAGGAGATGTCAGATACCAACGAAAGGATTCGTGAGGCAGTCAATTATGCCATAGAAGAATTTAAAGGACCGATTGTGAAGCTATTGATGGAGGCCCAAATGGCCGGAGAAGCTAAGCAAGATCTGGATCCGAATAAGTTCATGAATTTCCTGGAAAGCACGATGCAGGGTGCCATGATGACGGTCAAAGCGAGCCGTGATCCACAACCTCTTCACGATGCCGAGCATTTCCTCTTTGACGTTATACTAAAGCCATAAGCAAACCAGCAGCTCCATTTGGGGCAATCAAGTAACATTTTTCCAGCTACACTTAATTAAACACAAACTTCTATTCTCTTCACGGAGAGTGGCTAGATAGTGATGAATAATTGACCTGATAAAAATCTGGGCAACTTATTCACTACTACTTAAGCAATGACTGCTTGGTGTGTACATCAAGCCAGGCAGCCTGTTATATGTCATATTGATTTATTTATAGACGACTGGTCAATTATTTTATGATGAACATAAAATGACAGGCATTTCTATGCTCATAATAGACGACTGGTCGATTACTTAAACTGCATTCATGAAAACAGAACATTCAAACGATCCACAGGGATCCCCGACCTTCGCTGAACGATTTGGACAAGGGGTGATCCGTTGGCGATGGCCCGTCCTCTTGGGGTCCCTGCTTGTGGTTATGGGATTGGGTTATGGAGGTCAATTCTTAGCTTTCAATGGGGATTACCACATCTTTTTCAGTAAGGACAATCCACAATTAAATGCCTTTGATGCCTTGCAGGAGAAGTACTCAAAGGATGACAATGTGCTCATAGCCATTGAGCCCAAAGATGGCAATGTGTTTACCGCAGAAACTTTGGCGGCCCTGGAAGAGCTTACTGAACAGGCCTGGCAAACCCCCTATTCGAGTAGAGTCGATGGGATTACAAATTTCCAGCATACCCGAGCTGTAGCTGATGATCTCTATGTGGAGGACTTGGTGGAGAATGCCAAGGAAAAGACGCCAGCACAATTGGCTGAGATTAAGGAAATTGCTACGACCGAACCCAATTTGGTTCATCGATTGGTAGATGAAAAGGGGACTATTGCTGCAGTAAACATCACCGTGAAACTACCAGGAGAAAGCCAGACCGAAGAGGATGAAATCACCGCCTATGTAAGAAATATGCTGACTGAATTTGAAAGTCAGCACCCAGATTTAAAGACCTACGCTTCTGGTATAGTAATGATGACCGCGGCCTTTAAGGAGGCAGCTTCAGGTGACATGGCTACCCTCATTCCCGCAATGTTTCTAATCATTATCGTGACCATTTTCTTAGCTACCCGAAGTTTCACTGCTACCCTATCGACCCTGGTCATTGTGATGTTCTCCATCATGGCAGCCATGGGCTTTGGTGGCTGGATGGGCATGGACCTCACACCGCCGACGGCTTCTGTACCCACCATTGTGCTTACCCTAGCCATTGCTGATAGTATACATATCCTGATCTCTTTGATTCAAAATCTGAGGGCCGGGCTGGACAAGAATTCAGCCATCGTGCAAAGTTTGAAGGTAAATTTCATGCCGGTTTTTATTACGAGTTTAACGACAATTATCGGTTTCTTGACGATGAACTTCAGTGATGCGCCTCCCTTCCGTGAGTTAGGGAACATGACCGCCGTAGGGATGCTTGGGGCTTTCACCTTTTCAGTTACAACGCTGCCAGCCTTAATGTCTTTGCTGCCGGTTAGACCTCTGTCCTTTGGGCGTCGCGAACGAACTGGAACGACTTGGATGGACCGTTTCGCAGACTGGGTTGTTGCTCGTCACCGACCCGTCATGTGGCTATCTAGTTTTGCGATTCTTGGGATTTCTTTGTTTGCTGTACAGAACGAAATGAATGATGAATTCGTCAAGTACTTTGGCTCTAACATTACCTTCCGTGCCGATACGGATCACATTAGTCAGCGCTTAACTGGTATTTATAACACTGAGTTTTCGTTGAAAGCCGGTGAGAGTGGTGGCATCAACAATCCCGCTTATCTGGCCAAATTAGAGGAGTTTGAAGGTTGGTTAATAGAACAACCGGAGGTGGTGCATGTCAATACCTTTTCGGAAGTAGCCAAAAGGGTGAATAAGTCCATGCATGGGGATACCTTAAGCTATTACCAGGTGCCCGCCAATCGGGACGAGGCCGCGCAATACTTGTTGCTGTACGAGATGTCCTTGCCGTTCGGCTTAGACCTGAATAATCAGATCAATGTAGATAAATCTGAATCTCGGTTCACCGTTACGCTGGAAAATATCTCCAGTAACGACTTGATCGCCTTTAATGAACGGGCGGAGAACTGGCTGCAGGCCAATGCACCGGAAAGCATGTTTGACAATGGCACAAGTACCACTACCATGTTTGCCCACTTGGGGAAGCGGCAGATGAAGAGTATGATCTCAGGTACTGCGTTGGGGTTGATCCTGATCACCATTGTGCTCATGTTCGCTTTGGGTAGCTTTAAATATGGTATGCTTAGCCTGATTCCTAACATCACGCCCATTACCGTCGGCTTTGGACTTTGGGCCGTTAGCGTCGGTATGGTCAATACCGGAATTGCCATTGTTTTTGGTATGACCCTGGGGATAATCGTGGACGATACGGTGCACTTCATATCGAAATACCTACGAGCACGCCGAGAGCAAGGCAAGGATCCACAAGAAGCGGTAAAATATGCCTTCTCCACCGTAGGACGAGCCTTGGTCAGCACCACCATTGTCTTAGTAGCTGGCTTTTTCGTCCTGGCACAATCTCAATTTGCCATGAACTCTGGGATGGCAAAAGTCACAGCCTTGATCATTAGTCTGGCATTGATCATCGACTTCTTGCTCCTACCCGCCTTATTGATTTTGTTGGGTAGAGGAGAAAAAGATACCACAGCACAGCTGAAGGTAGAACCAGCCAGAGCAACTGCTTAAAATTAATCACAATGTGCTGACATCCTAGCTCCGATATGGATCGTCAGTACATTTATCACAACCATCACAATATGAAAACGAAAAGAATCATTTGGGTAGCCTTTTTTGCTATACTGGCTACCAGCATCTTCGCACAATCCAGTGCACAAAAAGGAAAAGACATTGCGATTGCGGCGGACAAAGCCGACCAAGGCTTTGAAAGCTTGATCGTAGATTTAACCATGACCTTGAAGAACAAGAACGGTCAAACGAGTACCCGATACCTGAAAAACGAAACATTAGAATTGACAGCGGATGGCGACAAGAGCTTAATCGTATTCAACAGTCCTCGGGATGTAAAAGGGACCGCCACACTTACCTTTACCCATAAGTCTGGTCCCGATGACCAATGGTTATATCTACCTGCAGTGAAAAGGGTGAAGCGAATCAGCTCTGACAACAAATCCGGCCCTTTTATGGGTAGCGAGTTCGCTTATGAAGACCTTTCTTCTCAAGAAGTAGAAAAGTATACCTACAACTTCCTCAAAGAGGAATCCTATAATGGAAGCAACACCTATTTGGTAGAACGCAAGCCCGTTGATCCCAAGTCAGGCTATGCGCGTCAATTGGTCTGGTACAACAAAGACAAGGGCTACCGCTTGGAAAAGATCGAATTCTACGATCGCAAAAATGCCCTCCTCAAGACGCTGACCTATAGTGGATATGAGATCTATCTAAACAAGCACTGGCGCGCCGCCAACTTTAAGATGGTCAATCATCAAACCGGGAAAGAAACGCTCTTAACGTTCACCAATTACCAGTTCGGCGTAGGCTTGACTGACAATGACTTTACCCAGAATAGTTTGAAGAGAGCTGGGAGATAAGCAAAGCTTTGAGTAGTGTGACAAAAGTAGTCGTGAAATTTCAG
>ENA-UENX01000669-UENX01000669.1-marine-metagenome-genome-assembly--contig:-NODE-669-length-9913-cov-3.797976_pt1 | contig 9913 bp, 10 predicted proteins | sample MGYA00237875_ERZ529327 | MGnify/ENA primary metagenome ERZ529327 (study PRJEB26372, sample SAMN05368347) | marine metagenome | biome: cultured habitat; feature: ocean water; material: water; isolation...
TTTTTGTTGTCAACCTATATCAGGACGGGACAAGTGTCTCGTACTGAAATAAGTTACAATCTCTGCGCTCTTACCTCTGCAATCAAATCTGACCTCTACAAGGAGTTTCCTACTATGGACTATCGACTGAAAGCTATCGACCTATTCTAACTCACCAAGTTCTCACCATAAAATCGATGGCGTTCTGATAGGCGAGTTTTTGGGCTTGCTCCAGGGAAAGTCCACGGTCATTCAGATCCTGGAGGATGCGGGGGTATTTAGAGGCATCGATGTGTTCGGGGAAGAAAAGCGGAATGCGGGTAGGGTCTTTCAGGGCGAGGCGATAGAAGAAATCTGCGCCAAAGCAGAGATAGTCTTCGGCTACTTTGGGGTCCATTCCGTACAGGATATGGAGCAGTAGATATTCTGGATTGGAGGGGTGAATGTAGGCACGCAGAAAGTTCATCCCAATTAGTCCTTTTCGGTTTACTACCTCTCTCACTAAGTCATCTGGCAGGTTGCGCACATGATCGCAAAGGTTCCGGAAATTGGAGTGACTAGCGATGACGGGAACATCCAGGGATTTGGCGTCGATATGGTTAATAATACCATAGGCAAGATTGTCGCTAGCGTGGGCCAAATCAACGGCAATTCGTTTGCCATTCATGTATTCTAAGAGGCGTTTACCGTCGTCCTTTAGGCCCACATTATCACTATAATTTCCTCCGCCAAATCTGTTTTCTGTATGATGAGTAAAACTGATGTAGAAAAGGTGCTGGCATTCTTCGATGAAGTGATCCAAACGCTCAAATGCCTTATCCAGTGGTTCGTCTTCCAAAGCCAAGACACTAGCATTTTCGATAGCAGCCGTCACGCCAATCTTTTTGCTATTGGGAATACTCTTGGCCGTTTCCGCATCTATTACCGGATAGAAATCATCCGATTTCAGGAGTGATTTATAGGCAGCTAGTTCTTGTTTTCCCCATTGTACACTTTCATCATTGGTGGCAGCAAAAACAGCCATGATCTGATGGCGTACCTGACCTAGCTTCATGAATGGAACCGTTACGCCGATATCCTTTACACCATAGAGGTTGGCTCCTGGCACCTTGGCAAGATACATGAGCAAATCGCAGTGCAAATCGATGACGGGAAGTGGCGGTAACATACTGAATAAGTCTGATGAATCGCCAAGGTACAAAGGCTAGGACAATTCCGAGGCCTCCTTTTCTGACAATTCCTTGATTTGTTGCAGCACAGCATCCCAGCCTTTGATGCTATCCTCATACCGTTGCTGCCCTCGTTCCGCCCCTTCGAAACCAGTTTGTTCCATGAATAGCTTGGTGGTTGCTCCTTGAGACTCTAGGCGATAGGTCATTTCCAGATAATTTTCTGGTGAATCCGTGATACCCATATTCGGATCAAAAAGCGTTAGACGCAACAGTTCTTCTCTTTTATATTCCAGTAGCTCTCCTGTTACGAATACTAACTCTTTCCCATCGGGGCCCACTCCCTTCCAAATCACCGAACTTCCCACCTCCCAATCAGAAATGATTTCACAGCCATACATATAGAGGCGAGTCTTTTCGCCTTCCGTCAGGTAACGCCATAAAAGGGATACTGGCGCCTCAATGTTTAATTCTCTTTTGATAATCATAAGTCGAGTGTATTTATTTGATTCAAAAGTGCGACTTCTCCCCTACCCTAAATGGCATTATCGGGAGTATTTCTCATACGATTAGGAGTTGTGTTAAATTCTTTTTTGAAGGCACGTGAGAAGTGCTGTGGAGAAGAATAGCCCGTTTCGTAAGCAATCTCCTTGGCGGACTTGGTGGTGTCCAGCAAAAGCCGCTTGGCTTTTTGCATCCGATGTTGGTGGATAAAACCGAAGATGGTGGTATCGAACAGTTCTTTGAAGCCTTTCTTCAATTTGTATTCGTTAAGTCCCACGATTTTAGACAGAGAGGAAATAGTAGGCGGTCCATCCAAGCTTTGGGACAGTAGATCTCGAGCATCGAAAAGCTTCCTCTTGTCCTGGTCCGTTCGGATGTAGGCGCGATCAAGCTTCTTTGCATAAAGATCTGCTTGCAAAACGAGCAACTCAATACTTTTGGCTTGCAAGAAGAGTGCTCTGAGTGGCCCCGTGAAATCGCAGTGGATAATTTCTCTGATGAGTTGTTTGATGCGGAGTGTATTGGGTCGCCAATGGGCAGAAAGGATAGCCGGTTCACCAGATGCAATTTGCTCGGCTAGGCGTTTGAGTGGTTCATTCCCTTTTTCAGCAATTTGGAAAAAACGATCTTTGGTAAACTCCACACCAAAAGTCTCTATTTGAGGACTTTTATTGTGAATTTCCAATTGGAGGCCTTCCGCATACATGATGTTATTATGATCTCCACGAAGAGCGTAAGAAGCCCTCAATTCGCGAGCATAGAAATCATAATCGCCTTTTAACCCAAAATGTAGGCGTACCGTATCTCTGTCATTTCCCCCTAAGAAGACATCCTCTCCTTTGAAACTGACCAACGCATGTCCTAAGCGGATGCCCTCCACCTCCCAATGATCCAATTCCATCTTGCCATGCGCAAATTCCCTGACTTCCACGGTGATCTTCAATTTTGTTGAATCATAAAGATAGGAAAAGGGGAAGAAAGGCGTGGCCAAACTCACCTAGGTCCTAAACCAGCAATTGGACCATTGGGAAACGCTATTCTCATCTATTAGAAGATGTAAGAATTCAGTTACCCAAATGGTCCAAGCTGACTCAACCACCTTAGTGCATTTCTTTTTGAGTTTTGTCTCAGGAGGTAGCTTAAAGTGTCTTAGTAGTATTTGTGTATTGTTTGTTTCTTCTTGCCTAAGAGGCGAGTTCTTTTATCTATTTAATCTCGATGGGTAGGTAGAATCGCTTCGCTACAGCCTTTCCGTTTTCTAGTACGACTGGAGCTTTTTTCATCTTTTTGATTTGTCGAATTGCTTTGGCAACAACTGGCCCTTTTGCATTATCAATCGCATGTACTTTTTTGATCTTTCCCTCTTGATCGATTACAAAAGAAATGGTAAAAGAAACCGTGGAATTATAGTACTGGAAGAGGTCAGAATCAATGTCCAATTTCCCGGAAATGTGCTGATGTACATTGGCCAAAACTTCATTTACGTTGGTAGTAAAAGCTTCCGTTTCAGCTTGCTTGGCTTTGTCTGCTGCTGCCAATATGGAATTTGAGGATTGTGCAGTGGCAACAGATGCAAATAAAATTAGTAGTAATAGCGTCCCAAAAGATGTGATCTGGAATTTCATGTTGATTGATTATTCGTAGTTAATGAAAAAGATTCGAGTTGAAACGATTACTGTGTGAGCGTTGAGAGAGTCGCGCCAGACGGAAGACCTAATAGGCTTTGCCTTCTATCCAGCGATCGACTCTATGATGGCTTTATCATTTTAGTGAACATATACTTTACCTGTAGCTCCATTTCTACCCGGTGCTCCTACCAATACTTTACTTCCGTGGATGGCTAAACCGGTCTCAACACCATAGATGGAACCTAGCCCATTATCATCACTAGGCGTAAATGTATCAGTCAGGCTCCAGTTGCTTCCACTTCCTTCGAAGACGAATGTGGCGTCTCCTTCCTCCACGATAAAGCCAAATACAGGGTGAGACACTAGCGCCTTGTTACCTTTAATCTTTAGTCCAACCCCTTGAGCTGAACTGGCAAATGGTACGGGGGGAGTAATTTCTGCAGCGAGTTTCCAAACCCCACGGTTAGCCGTATATATAAAACCGGTATTATTAATTCCAGCGAAGAATGGCTTAAAGGCAACGGAAGCAAGTATAGTCCCGTTGTCGATCGAAATCTGTCGACTCAAAGCTCCAGGAATAGGAACGGTCTGCTCTGTGGTCCCTCTAAAGTTACTGATGTAGATATAGACTTTTGAATTAAAGAAATCTGAACCTTGGAAGCCATTCGCCACAATTATTCCTCTCTGCATATCCATGTCCCAGAAGAAGTTACCAGAGCCCATTCTGTCCGTTTCGTTCCAGCTTCTTCCATCCCATCGATATCTAATTATTATACTCCTAGCCCCTGATTCTCTAGCCAAGACAGCCATTGATTTAAGGTCCATAGCCACGTCCTCACCGAACAAGAGCAAGCCTGGAGCTGTCAAGGTTTGCTTTTCTTCCCAAGTGCCTCGACTATAGCGGAACAATACAACTTCAGCATCCGCAAAGTTATTGGCAAAAGATCCCGGATAACCAACGGCTAACCAGTCTCCAGCCGCCGATAGAATCGTACCTGCACCGTTAGCAAAAGTGATGCTTTGAACTTTGGTGTAGCCTGATCCGCTTTGCTCATATACACTTACTTCTCCCTCATCACCGACGAGCACTTGATTGCGATTTGTAGTGATTCCGGTACCAAAGTCACTGGTGGCTCCCGCTGGAGATATAATTGTTGGATTGCTCTTGGCATGTACGCCTCGGTGGCCCGCCGCTTGATCGTATGTAATACTGGCTAGTTGCTCACTTAAGAGTGATCGATCTTCAGCATCTGTTCCCCTAAAGGCTTCGCGGTAGTAGGTTTGAATTTGGTACTCATCCATTCCTTTCGTAGGCAGGTGATACACTTGCTGAAGCAAATTGGATTGCTCTTCAATACTGATGGTCTCTGTTTCTGAAATAGCAGTTGGATCAGAGGATTCATCAAAATCGACCTTTTCACAGCTGGCAAATAATAGTGTAAGTCCGCAGAGAAGGCCTAGAATTTTAATTGAGCTTCGAGTGGCAGTCCTTAAGGTGTGCATGTTTATGAATTTGTATTAATGATGAAAACAAAAGGTCAAAGCACATCCTGGCAGGAAAGGAGAGGGCCCTGCTAGTTAAGATCGTTTCTTTGCTAACATCCGGAAATAATTGAGTATGATCCCCGAAAGAGGTGGTCTTGAGTATTCCTCTATTTTATTCCCCCAAAAATGTCATCAACCTGTTTGTGAATGAATATGTAGGCAAGTTATAGGAATGGTAAGTATAATGTTGGGACAAAAGAAAGGTTTTATTCACAAAAAAAAAGAAACATAAAACCACAAACACCTTATAATCAATTGGTTAATGAACAATCAATACAAAATAAAACAATATACACACGGCATTAATTCGCTATATTTATTCTATAGTAGCTCTCCATTTGCGATTAAACTGGCCATTATAATACAGAGCGCCATCTAAAAAAGTGAAATTTCCCTTTTCTACCCTACTCAATTCTGGTAAGAAGGAAGCATATCTGAATTCGTCGTTCCCATTAAATATGGTGAAGTCTAAGGCTATATCACTTGCTTCGACGATCTTTGAGATCTTCTGCGTATTTCCATTGCTGATGAGTTCACCCGATAAATCATCATAGATCTTGACCAGAAAGATCCGATCCACTGTTCCTTGATCTGTAAGGAATTTAAGTTCGTAGGATATCTTGGGTGCCTTAGTAGTAGACTGCTGGCTTGGCAATAATCCGCTGAGCGCTAAGATGGCTACTAAACTTACAATCAAAGCGCCGAAAAGTAGAATTTTGGAACCCGTTCCATTCGATGTCTTAACCATCGGAGAAAAACCAGGCAATTCCAGCATTCGATCTAACTCATTAATTTCCCCATCTATAAGAAGTAGAATAGCATTATTAATTCTGTTCAGGGTCGTACGTTGATGTTCTGCGGAATTTATGTGAATTACTTCATCCCTTTTATATTTTTGATGTGAGCCAGAAATTAAGGAAACATATTCCTTTAGCTGCTCATCAGCTTTTACAATTCTTGATCGTTGGAGTTTGGTAATGGCCGCTTGTGTATTCCCTTTGGCAATCAAGTTTCGTATTCTATTTTTTAGACGCTCAGGTATCATAGGAAAATGTTATTCTATTGAGGCTCTTAGTTGATACTAAAACCGATTGTACGTAATACAATTAGAAGAGTTATTTCTTTAATACGTAATCACCCAAATGCTAAACCGTAAATCTGAAGTTAGACCCATTGTATCGGAGCTCCTTGATACTTACCAGGTGCTTGGATTGGAGTCATTCTGCGCTGCCTTCTATGAGAAGCTACTCCAACAGAAAGTGAAATTTCCGCTATTGGAGTTTGCGGCTGAAGAAACCTACCAGCAGCTTGATGAAACAGAACATCTCCCCTTTTGCAGGCAAATCGCTGCTCACCAGACCATGGGAGGAAATGTGGTCGTAGCCATCATCCTAAAGGAAAGAATACCAAAACATTTGAATGAATCTTTTGCGGAAGCTGCTAAGTTCATAGCGCAAGGCCAAGAATGGTATGTTAGCGATCTTATCGGAGAGCGGGTATTCGGCAATGGTATCCTGCAGTTTCCGGAGGAGGCGCTAGAGAAACTGAAGCGACTACGTGAACATGAAAGTAAATGGGTCGTAAGGTCAATAGGAGCTGGTAGTCACTTGGCCACAAAACGGGGCATAAATAAAGAAGTAGCGACAAAGGTACTTCAACTCCTCTTATCCCTGGGAGATAGTAAGGAGCATCAAGTACGCAAAGGAATAGGCTGGGCCGCAAAGACCATGGCCAGATTTCATCCGGATATTATTGAATTGCATCGAAAAGAAATTGCAGCTGCATCTATTGGTAACTGGTTTAGGAGAAAGGTAAATATAGGCTTAGAAAGACATCGCCATGCCCAATCCCATTGAAGTCAAATCGGTACTGAATAAGCTAAAGAAACGCGATAGCTGGTTTATCTGCGACTATACCGTCAATATGTATAGCGGCTGTTCTTTCAATTGCTTGTATTGCTATATCCGAGGGAGTAAGTATGGCACGCATATGGAGAGAAACCTCGGCGTCAAAGTCAATGCTATAGAACGGCTGGAAAAGCAGCTGGCCACCAAAGCCAAGAAAGAGCAGTATGGATTCATTGTGGTTTCCTCTGCCACTGACCCCTATTTGCAATTTGAATCCGAATATCAATTAACGCGGCAGGCTTTAGAGCTCATCTTAAAATACCGTTTTCCGGTTCATATCTTAACGAAGTCGGATTTAGTTTTGCGGGACTTAGATCTATTGGAAGCGATTGACAAAACGGCAATCCTACCTTCTGATTTACAAAAGAGATTAGGAAGAGGCACCCTCATCACCTTCTCTTTCTCCACAATCGATGAAAAGATTGCTAAGATTTTTGAGCCTGGAGCCACGCTACCCGCTGCAAGGCTGGCGGCGTTGCAAGAAGTGAAAGCCAGAGGTTTTGTCGCTGGAATAAGTATGATGCCGATGATTCCTTGGATCTCCGATCGAGGAGCGCATTTACATCAACTTTTCGATACGTTTTCCAAAGCGGGAGCGGATTATCTACTACCAGCCACCATCACCTTATTTGGGGATCAACCCTCTGACAGCAAGACCTTGATCTTCCGAGCTGTGAAAAAGCATTACCCTGAATTGGTAGATCGTTATGAAAAGCTCTTCCAGGATAATACAGAACTCCCCAAGTACTATCGAGATGCCTTCCATCGCAAAATGAAAGAGTTAGCTGTAACCTACCAAATCAGAGATCGAATCCTCGCTCACTAGATGGCATCCTTTTGCAACTGCTCCACGGCATAGTTAGCAGCGCGAGCCGTTAAGGCCATGAATGTCAGAGAAGGGTTCTGCGTAGAAACCGAGGTCATACAGGCCCCGTCCGTCACGAATACATTCGGACAGGCATGCATTTGATTCCACTTATTGAGCAGGCTAGTTTCCGGGTCATGCCCCATGCGTACGCCGCCCATCTCGTGAATATCTAGACCAGGAGCCTGTTTGGTATCTCTAGTTTTAATCTCAGTGAATCCAGCTTTTTCGTACATGTAGGTAAACTGTTCGAAAAAATCCTGGAGCATCTTCTCATCATTATCGTCGTAATCGATATTGGTTTTCAAGAGCGGAATGCCCCACTCGTCTTTTGCATTTGAATCCAGGCTTACAAAATTGCTTTCCTTCGGAATGGTCTCGCCCATCATATGCGATCCTACTCGCCAGGCCCGAAAATCTTTAGTCGAAAGTAAGTTGTCCCGCATTTCCATACCAACCCCATCTCCATCTACTAATCGACCACGATTAGCAGAAAATCCGGCCGCGTAGCCGCGCAAGAAATCTGTTTCCTGGCGATAGACATTCCGGAATCGAGGAATATAGCCACTGGTAGGTCGCTTCCCTTCCGTTTTTATGTCTTTGTGTCCTTCGTGAATGGCATTGATCTTACCTCGGTAGTTGTGGAAGGCCACATATTTACCCAAGAGGCCATTGTCATTCCCCAAACCGTTCGGGAAACGGGATGAGGTGGAATTCAATAATACCAAGTTCGTATTGAAGGTGGCCGCATTGACAAAGATGATCTTGGCGAAGTATTCCGTCGTTTCTTTAGTGTTAGCGTCTACGATGCGAACGCCGGTAGCCTTGTTTTCCTTTTCATCAAAAATGATGGAATGAACCACCGAGTGTGGACGCAAGGTCAGATTACCCGTTTTTTGAGCCCAAGGAATCAAGGTGGAATTGGCATTAAAGTATCCGCCGTACGGGCAGCCTCTTTGGCAAAGTACTCGGTTTTGGCAGAGGGTTCTGCCCTGTTCCGCAAAAATGGGACGATTTTCGGTCAAGTGAGCCGTTCGTCCATAAATGACGTGCCGATCCTCGAAGTTTTCTTTGACATTGCCCTGGAAATATTGCTCTACACAATTCAGATCCCAAGCCTTCAAAAAATCTCCATCTGGCAAGGTATCCAAACCGTCCAGGTTACCACTCACCCCAATAAACTGCTCGACATGCGTATACCAGGACTCTAAATCCTTATATCTGATCGGCCAATCCACTGCAAACCCATCTCTAGCTGGCCCTTCGAAATCAAAATCACTCCAGCGCTGCACCTGCCGCGCCCACATGATGGACTTTCCACCCACCTGATACCCCCTGATCCAATCGAAAGGCTTATCCTGCACATAAGGATGATCGGTATCCTTGACAAAGAAATGCATGGCATCTTCCTTGTAAGCATAGCATCTGCTAATCACGGGGTTGTCCTTCTTGATGGCATGAGGAATCTGTCCACGATGTGGAAACTCCCAAGGCTGCTTGAAGGTTGTAGGGTAATCCTTAAGGTGTTCTACATTTCTTCCGCGCTCCAACATAAGCGTCTTCAAGCCCTTTTCACATAATTCTTTAGCGGCCCAGCCTCCTGTCATTCCCGCTCCAATCACGATGGCATCAAAATGATGAGATGTATCTGTTGACATGTTTTGCTTTTACGTTTGCTAATAATACGGAGTACCCATTATCCTTCTACTGGGACACACCCCAGGTACCTTCCAGGAACAAATTCATAATCCAAGTAAGTGGTAAGAAAGTACTCTGAAGAGGTGAAATGCTGTCGACTCAGTCCCCGTGTGGTATCAAAGAAGTATTGAATCTCCTTCGGAGCTGAGTCTCCTTCCTGTAGCTGGGTCAGCAATTGGGCGGTCTGTTCTTCATCTAGTCGATTATAAGTCGTTTCGAATTGCCCCATGAGGTATTCCTCAAATCCATGCAATCCCGTCACAAATTCTTCGACATCCTCAGGTTCATAGCAATCATTAACCATGCGCAATACAAAATCGGTCCGCGTCTCCGGCGTAGTAACCTCCAGCCCTTCCATTGGGATGATTTGATTGGCTAACCACTCCAAGGATCGCCACTGTTTTCTTTCTAGTGGTATATTTTCCAGGATCGGAACTGGAGCAAAATCACAGGCAGGTAACACTGCAGCCGTGGCAGAGAGCACGGCTATGCGTTGTAAGGCTTCTCGTCGTTTCATCTGTTTAAATTATTTCTGCAGCTTCGCAATTTGCAGAATCCCGATTGCTATCGGGACTGCACAGATGCAACCGCTACGCTTCTACCTGGCTACACCGAGTA
>ENA-UENX01000670-UENX01000670.1-marine-metagenome-genome-assembly--contig:-NODE-670-length-9882-cov-131.647680_pt1 | contig 9882 bp, 9 predicted proteins | sample MGYA00237875_ERZ529327 | MGnify/ENA primary metagenome ERZ529327 (study PRJEB26372, sample SAMN05368347) | marine metagenome | biome: cultured habitat; feature: ocean water; material: water; isolation...
TCAGGTTTAAAAATTAACAAATTGATAACATCTTACTACAAAATTTATTGATTTTTGGCCTGGTTTTTCGACTGGAACTTTTTACTTCAATTATTTTCTATGTTTGCTATTAAACTGAAACCTGAAACTACTAAACTTACTAAAACTTAACATATTTAGGAGTGCTAATGGTCAGATAATAATTAACGTGACTAACAACTGTGGGAGATAAACCCATGCAATGTCCTGAATGTAGCCACCAGCACATTCGTAAAAATGGCCATCGACGGGGCAAGCAAAACCTTATGTGGGTTGCTTGTAGCCGTAAAATTTTGTTTTTCATTCTTCTTTGGTTAAATATAATTTATGTGGTTAGGAATTGATTTTGGAACTTGTAATTCCAGCGCGACTTTGATGCGGGGCTGGATTCCTTTTGTTGTCAGGGATAGTCGCTTCACGCCTGGTGACTCTTTCCCTTCATCTGTTTATGTCACTAAGCAGAATCAGGTGGTAGTAGGTCACGAGGCCTACAACCAGCGTTTGAGAGACTCTAGTCGATATAAAGAGCAGTTCAAACGGGACTTAGGTAAATCTGCTCCTTATCAAATTGGAGGCTGCCAGTTCCGACCTGAAGATTTAGTGGTCGAGGTTATCAGAAAACTGAAACGCGAAGCCGAAAAAATGATTAGCGGATCCTTAACAAGAGTTGTTCTCACAGTGCCCGCAACTCACTCAGATTAGAAGAAGCGCTTAATGGAAGAGGCGGGTAAAGCTGCTGGGTTTCGACAGGTACATCTTGTAGAAGAGCCGGTTGCTGCTGCCATCTATTATGCCCAGCGTACCAGTGTCAAGGACAGAGAAATTTTGTTGGTTTATGACCTGGGTGGGGGTACTTTTGATGCTTCTCTAATTCAGAGAAAAGGTTCTGGCTATAAGTTTATGGCTCCGCCAGTTGGTTTGGCGCGTTGTGGTGGAATAGACTTCGATCGCCAGATATTTGAGGATGTAAAGGAGCGTTGTAGTCCAAAACAGCTCGCGCTGTTCAATCCTAATCGTAAAGACATAGAAGCTTTGCGAACCCGTCTCTATTTGGCAGACTTGTGTCGGGTTCTCAAGGAAAGTCTTAGCACAAAGGAGGAAAACTCATTTACATTACCTTTGCCTGGGGGGGTTACAAGAGTATCGATTAACCAGAAGTGCTTTTGAATCAATGATTGCTCCTTATGTTAAGGAAACAGTCCAACTGTGCAAGCAGTTGATCAAAAACGCCAATCTGAAAAAAAATCAGATAGATCAGATAATTTTAGTAGGCGGTAGTTGTAAGATTCCATTAGTGCAGAAAGTATTGGAGCAAGAACTAAATCTATCCGTACTTCAGTTAGACGATCCAGACCTAGCAGTTTGCAAAGGTGCGGCAATTTATGAAGGATGGAATCCTGGCTATGCTCCACTGCAAGCTGGAATTGACCTTGAAGATATAGGCGATCATCAAGGGGCGATCGCTAAGTACAACCAAGCTTTACAAGAGAGTCCCAACTATACCAAGGCGTATGTAGAGCGATCAGCAGCTTACACTAAGCTAGGAAAGCATAGCATCGCGATCGAAGATGCTGATAGAGCAATACAATTTGAACCTGCCTATGCAAATGCTTATGTTCAGCGGGCAGATGTTGATTTTCGCTTAAATAATTACCAACAGGCAATTAGCATATATGACCGAGGACTAAGACTTAATCCGAACTTACCCCTAGCTTATTATGATCAGGGTCGCTGTTTCTTACAGTTAGGTAAGAAGAAACAAGCACAAGATTGTTGGCATGAGGGATTGAAAATTATACCAAAAACTTCTGATGATTATAATACCCGTGGAGCAATTCTGTCTCAGCTAGAGGAGCATAGTAAAGCATTAGAAGAGTTTCAAGAAGCTCTTCGGTTAAACAATAATAACATTGGCGCTTATGTTCATCGTGCAATGGCTCATTCTGCACTTGGAAACCATCAGGCTGTCATGGATAATTTTGATAAAGCACTGAGTCTGAATTCTAACGATGCTGATATTTATGGTTGGCGTGGAATCCATTTTGAACAGACTGGAGAGTTAAAAAAAGCAATTGAAGAGTTTGACAAAGCATTGCAAATAAATTATAAATATACGGTCGTGTACGCAGAGCGGGGCAAGTGCTACTCTTGGTTGGGAAATCAGCAAGAAGCGATTAAAGATTTCAACCGTGCTTTAGAAATAGCTCCAAATAATAGTTATGCTTACGATGCTTTAGGAACTGCTTATCTTTATTTGAACGATATTGAGGAAGCAGAACAAAAATTCAAAAAAGCCTTAAAGCTTAATCCCAATAACCCATTGGCTCACTGTGGCATAGGTGTAGTTTTCGGATTTAAAGAAAAGTGGGAAGAGGCGATCGCTGCTTACCAAGAAGCCCTCTGTATTGAGCCCAAACTTGCACAAGGTTATGATGGTTTGGGACAGGCTTTTTTTATGCAAGGCAAATTAGATGAGGCTATTCATGCTTATAAAAAAGCCCTCGGCATTGCTCCCAACTTTACAATAGTTCACAACAAGTTAGGCGTGGCTTTGGAGCAACAAAAAAAGGAGGATGAAGCAGTTGCCGCTTATAAAGAAGCGATTAGCCTCGATCCTAACTTTGCAACAGCTCGCGCTAATTTAGGATATGCCCTGCTCAAGCAAGATAGAACGACTGATGGTATCGCCAATTTGAAAAAAGCAAGAGATTTATTCCAAACTCAAAACCAAGACAAAGAAGCTAGCAAGATAGATAATTTCTTGTGCAAGCGAGAATCAGAGTCACACTATCGAAAGGGAGAAAAATTATCTAAACAAGGCAAATATCAAGAAGCAATTGCGGAATATGAAGAAGCAATCCGCCTCGATCCTAGCCACGAAGATGCTCGTCAATCCTTAACAGCAGCAAAAGCATTATCGGGAGTGACTAACTTTTTCAAAAAACTGTTGTCATAAGATCGTCTATTTACATAGCAAGGAGGATGGTTAATTGAACATATTTGATAACAATTCGCTAGTTACGGACAGCTTAGAAGAGGCGGCCATTGAAGTTCTTGACTCGAACCTTGATGACCTCGGTCATAATTACGACTCCGATACCCCCGACACCGAGCATGATTTGGGTAACGACGAGCATGACTCGAATTTGCATACTTTCGATGCCTACGAAACTGATTATTACAGTTTCTTAGACGATTCTAGCAGTCAGCTAGACGACTGGCACTTTCAACCCGCAGAAGATAGCGGCGATTATTCCCCTTTATTAGGAGACACCGAAGACCAGTCAGAATATTCGGCTCACCAACACTTTGACCCAGAACACCCCGATGGTTTAGTGATTGGAGATCCTGGTCACGACATGGAATGCTGGCATCAACAACGCTACGCCGATGATTGTGCCATTGTCTCCCAACAATTCGTTCTGGAAAACCTCACGGGAAAGCACTTCTCAGAAAACGATCTCTGTAGAGAAGCTATAGCTGACGGATGTTATCACCCAGGTAGCGGAACACCAGCATACCATGTTGGCCATCTCTTAGAAGAACACGGCATCCCCGTAGAGCGTCATTTTGGTGGAACTACTCTAGAATTGAGTGACAAATTAGCTCGTGGAGAAAAGGTAATTGTAGGAGTAAACTCTGAAGAAATCTGGATGTCAGAGAAAGAGGCAAACTTAAATCAAACCTTAAATGAGTACTCAGGTATTCCCGGCCAGCAAGCCGACCATGCAGTCGAAGTTACTGGGATTGTATACCCAGAGTCAGACCCCCTGCATCCAAAAGTTGTTCTCAACGATCCCGGCTCTCCTGATGGAGGCGGGATGATGGTTCCCTTGGAGCAATTTGAGAAGGCTTGGGCCGCGGGCGGTAACTATCTAGTTGCTACTAACGTACATGACAACCAGAATACTCACCAACAAGATTTAATCTTTTCTGGAGACCTGCAACAACACGATTCCCATGATTTAATCTTGGGCTGTAACGACTATTTTAATGTCTATCCTGATGGTAGTTGCTATATAAATGGTAGCTCGGTGGGAAGTGTCAAAGCCCGTGAATTTTATAACACTCAAGGATATTACGTTGGAAAGTTAGGTGCCGATGGAAATGTGTACGATGCCAAAGGAGTTCAGGTTGGATGGGTTGATAGTTGTCATAAGGTTCATAATATGGGTGGAACGATAAAAGCCGTCGGCGGTACCGATATTATTAGCGTTGGTTATTATTTATTTGGCATATTGGGAGGAGTCTAAAACCTAAGCACGAAAATCATGGAACAAACAAAGCAGAAAATTGAAAATTTGATGGAAGACATCCGCAAAACTCCACTTTTTCGCCAGCTCGTACCAATGGAGGCGCAAAGCGGATGGCCAATTCCCCAACGCAAAGGTGGAAAAGTCTATGTCACCTTACCTTTTTTTGGTGCTCATACCCAGAGCAAAGTTCAGACGGCTTTATTTCCACCGTTTGCCAAAATAACCTGGGATTGGTCTAACCAAATGATAGTCGAATACCTCAACTTCCGCTATAGCAATCCTTGGCCGGAAGCAAATTGGGAAAAGGAGGTTGGTACTTTTCCTCATGCAGAAGTAGCCCAGATGACAGTGGGGGAATATCAAGAAAAGCGCAGGCGCTTGTTAGCTATGTATGAGGAAATGCTTGAGAAACTGGCTCAAGGGAAATCTTTTTCTCCACAATGGAAAGAAGGATTTAGCCAGCTTTTGCGGACTTTGATGGAACCTTCCCTGGAGCCGTATTATCGCGTTCTAGGCTCAAAGTTTTTTGACCACTTCTTAACCAAAAACTAATTAATTTTTGCGAGGAAAGTATGCCTACCTACCAAGCACGATATCAGGAACAGAAGCAGCAGACCCTAAAGCTGTTGCAATCAGCAATATCCTTTGCCAAAACCTATAAATACAGAGATATAGAGCGGCGTCTGGGCGAAGCTCAAAAACGTCTACTTGAGGGTAAGTTGCTGGTTGTAGTCTGCGGTGAGTTCAAGGAAGGAAAATCTAGCTTGATTAATGCACTTCTCAAGGAAGCCAATGACGACTTATTCCCGGTAGATGCTGATATTGCCACCGGTATTGTATCCACGATCGCTTACGGAGAAAGGGAACAAATTACGGTTATCCTGGGAAAACCAGGTAAAGAAAAGAAAGAGAAAATTCAACGCCAGGAAATAGGCAATTATGCTAACGAGAAATTCAATAAAGGAAACAAGCGTCAAGCTCGGATGCTGGTTATAGAATCGCCTAACCAAAAACTGAAGGATGGTTTAGTATTGGTGGATACGCCTGGCGTGGGGGGACTCAATACCCAACATACGGGAATTACTTACAGTTTCATCCCCGAAGCCGATGCCATCCTTTTTGTTAGCGATGTCAAAAACCCTCTGTCAGAAGACGAACTCAAATTTCTGAAATTTATTGTCGATCGCTGTCCTAATGTTATTTCCAACGTTATCTTCGTTGTTACCAAAATAGATTCTAAAGCAGACTACCAAACTATCGTGGCGAATAACAGGGAAAAACTAGCCCAAGTGCTACAGCGTCCTGGCAATGAAATTCCGATCGTCCCTGTATCTAGCCACAACTACCTTGACTACTTAAAGCATGAAGATGAGGAAGACTTAGAGGATAGCAACTTCATAGCATTAGAGTCAGAATTGGGGAAACTACTCACCCAAGAGAAGGGCTACATTTTGCTGATCCGTGCTCTGGGAGAACTGGGACCAGCTTTAAGGGATATGAAAATGCCGATCCAGGCTGAATTGTCAACTTGCCAGCAACAAAGCAAAGAAGAGATTGATAAGCTGGAAAGCCAGTTCCAGAATGAAAAGCAACGCTTTCAAGATCTCCAAAATGACAACACCAACTGGCAAAAGCAGTTAAGTCGCGGTATCGAAGATATCAGCATGGAATTGTCCGCTCAATTGCGCAGTGGCTTTACCAAAGTTCAGGGGTGGGCAAATGACTATATGAAAGATAGCAAATTGTTAGAGAAACCAGCGGAGATTGCTAAGTTGGTCGAGCGGGATATTGATACCCTGATGTCTGACATAGGAAAGCAAGTTAGCAGCAAAGCAGCCAGCTTGCATTACCAAATTGAGACATCAAGTGGATTGGAGCTTGGTATCTCTAATCTTGACTCTTTAGACTGGGAAAAAACTGAACTATCAACAGATAGCATAGAGATTAAGAAGTCAGGATGGTGGGAAAAAACCCTGAGCGTAACGCGCAGTGGGATGTTTAATGCTACGGCCGGGGGAACTCTTGCTAGTGCGGTAGGAGGAGCAGTTGGTGCAGGTATCGGCTTTCTGTTTGGTGGTGTGGGAGCCGGGCCCGGAGCTGTTATTGGTTCGTCAATTGGTGCTGCAATTGGTGGAATAGCGGGACTTACATCTGGAGTAGTACAAGGAGTATCCCAAGTTAAGAAACAGGATACAGCTGCCGCTCAAAGAGAAATCAACCCGCACATCCAGCAGTTTATCAGAGAAAGTCAAGAGCTTTGTCAACAGTCTTTGAATAAAACTGTTATACAATTAAAGCGGGCGATGACAGATGATTTGAGCGAAAAGATCGGACAGTTAAAGCAAAATTGCGATCGCACGTTACGTTCTATTCAGGAAACTCGCAAGCTCACCGAGCGAGAGAAGCAAGAAAAACTCAAGCAGCTAGCAATTCCTTTGCAGCAACTCAACAAACTCTACAACAGCGTCGAAAATCTAGCCAATGCCACAATTTCCCAAAAGGAAACTGTCGTTCAGACCGAAACTATGGCAAATTTTCAACCAAAATCGGATGGGGATTCGCAGGTGTTGGAAGCAAGTCAAATCGACGAACCGAGCAATGCTGATTATGGAGAGGACTGGGCAGATGGATAATCGGGCATTACGCGATCGCGCTGAAGAGGTATTTCAGTTTGCTCTTGGTTGCACCATGAATCGCCCCAAGTTGCAGAACCTATACCGAAAGATTGATCAGTGTTACCAGCAGTTAGATTTACCAATGCGAGTAGCGATAGTTGGCATGATAAAAGCTGGGAAATCTACAATGATGAATGCTCTTCTGGGGGAAAAAATAGTAGCTACCGGCACGGTAGAAGCTACATTCAACGTCAACTGGCTGAAATATGGTGAATCCAAATCTCTGCTAGTCCATTACAAAAATGGCTCTCCGCCAGAACCGAAATCGTTTGAAGAACTGGAAGATCTAACCCTACGGGCTGAAGCTAACAGCGATTCCTTCAACTACTTACTGAGCATTAAGTACATTGAGTTATCTTATCCCAACCCTATCCTGAAGAAATTTAACCTAATAGATACCCCGGGTTTGGCGTCAGCTTACGAAGCTGATTCAGAAAACACCAAAAACTTCCTGCAATTGCACGGTCAGGAACTAACGCAAGCAACCCAGGAAGAAGCTTCTAATGCTGATGCCGTAATATACCTATTCGCTAAAAGCTTCTCTGAATCTAGCCAAAACACAATGGCTGAGTTTCAAGGTGCTGCATTCGGACAAGCAACGCCAATTAATGCAATTGGAGTACTGACTAAAGTAGATGATTACTGGTCGGACGGTGAAGAACCGATTCTCAAAGGTCGTGAAATCACAGAGCGATTGCAGTCCGAACATTTGCGCGGCGCGCTTTATACCACACTGCCGGTATGCGGTCTTCTGGCTTTTGGAGCGCAAACCCTAACTCCAGAAGAGTTTGATACCCTAATGCAGCTAGCTGCACTGCCGGAAAGTAGACTTCGGAGTCTGGTCAAAAATGCCACGCGACTTAGGGAGCGCGAGTATCCAAAAGAGCCAGAGATACCGCCCGCAGATAAGAGAAAATTGGTACTAGACCGACTTGGACAATACGGAATCTGGTTGGCTGCCAATCTTATCCGCAGTGGAACTAGAGAAAAGGAATTGCTAGCTCGGAAACTATTCCAGCGAAGTGGCGCATCAGAACTACTAGACTTGATTAAATCCCACTTTGGCAACCGCGCTTTCCTGATTAAGTTGAGCGTTGCATTGCAACAAATCAAAGCAGCTTGTTTCATGGAAAAACAGCGTTTAGAGGGTGCAGATTTTCAGATGGTCGCCGACATAGCAGGAGAGTTTGAAAGGCTGGAGGTTGAGGAACAAGGCTTTCAGCAGTTGGCAGTATTACACAGTTATTACCAGGGCGAGCTCGGTTTTAACAAGGATGAGGTTAGACAACTTCAAGCAGTGACCGGTGAAAACGGAACCTCCCTAAAAGCACGACTTGAGCTTGGTGAAAATGCCACTGATGCCGAGATGACTCATGTCGCCCAACAACGAGTACAGTCTTGGAGACAGAGAGCCAATGACTATATGAGTGCTGACAGCCAGACCATTGAGGCAGCTACTGTAATAGCCCATTCCTACGAACAAATACTCTATCAAATTGCACAACAGGAGGACTCCTATGCTTAACGATTTTTCCATATTTAATATTTTCTGCCCCTGGATGGCGCAACAGCAACAAGCAAAAGAAGAGGCTATAAAAACTGAAGCAAATGCACGAAAGTTGAACGGCTTGCAGCCAGAAAATAACAATTTTGGAAACACCAACACTGTTTCCCTGTTAAAATCAGCTAACTTACTTTTGGAGCGGTTGCTCGATCGCGGTGATATTCTGATCGCACAAACTGAGACTGTAGAAGCAAATGCGAATAACGCAATTGCGGAACAGATCGCTTTAGAAAAATCTACAATCATTCCTCCAGTAACAGAAGTTGCTCGGGAGCCAGAGTTATCCGAAACGGCGAAAGAGCTAATCAAATTACGGGATTTAGTTCTACTCGCCAAAACAGGAGACAATGCAAATACCCCTGAATTACTAGAGTCCTTATATCAAGAGTTGGGGCAAGTTTTGGAAAAAGAGGGGGTGCAATCTCTAGAAGATACTGGCAGCTATAACTATGAGCAACAGCAAATTATGGCTACGCGGGTTGTGAAGGATCCAGACAAAGACGATCTAATCTGTGAAACTGTAAGACCAGGGTATATGTTTAATGGAAAGCTAGTTCGTTCTCAAGAAGTTACGATTTATACTTATAATTCTTCTACTGGTTCAGAAATCAGGGACTGAGAAGCAATCAAAGCTATTTTGAGATAAGAGTTTAAGCACTCTAAGCAATCAGAAAAAATGGATAGTAAAGACTTATTCAATAGAGTTGTTGGGTCAAAGTTTTTGACATAAAAGCGCTCATAATGGTTAAAGCTAAAAGAATTTCAAGTGAGAGATAAATGGCGTTCATTACTCCATTTGATCTTGATGTTTTGTGCTTATACTTTTATCATTTGCATAAATTAACTGGAGGCTAACAAAGACAGTGATCGAAGAAACTTTGAACACATTTACTGAAGCCTTAAAAGCTCGCACAGCTATGTCTTTGGGTTTCTTTGATTAGTTAACTGAAAACAGGGACATATTTGCCCTTCCCAAGGAGAGTTTAGACTATATTTGGGCTTAAAAATTGTGTAAGTCCCACTAAGTCAAACCTCTCTCATATTTACATATCAGGCATACCAAAAACCTGTATCCAATAACAATTGAAGTTAACGCTACCAGTATCTTCCTCCAAGAAATAGTAACTAACACCAATTTATTGCAAATTGGGATTGAGAATATTAGCACGATGTTCTTTACTATTCATCCAAGTTTTACCACTACTTCTGGTGTCTGATATCCTACCGCAATATTTTCTGCCCATGCTGAAAAGTCATATCCTGTAGCTTCAATATGATCGCCTCCTAAAGAACCATCTAATCCAATATGTTCATAAAAGTCTTGCACTGCCATATTCTATTAGACATCTCCAAAAATACTCAAACGCTT
>ENA-UENX01000671-UENX01000671.1-marine-metagenome-genome-assembly--contig:-NODE-671-length-9877-cov-151.116416_pt1 | contig 9877 bp, 3 predicted proteins | sample MGYA00237875_ERZ529327 | MGnify/ENA primary metagenome ERZ529327 (study PRJEB26372, sample SAMN05368347) | marine metagenome | biome: cultured habitat; feature: ocean water; material: water; isolation...
TATCTGTTGCGACCAATATGGGATTGCTATATCTTTTTCTTGATAACAATCTCTTATAAAATATTGTAAGTCTTTGAGTTTTATACATAAACTTTATGTGTTAAATTACCCATCTCTAAAGTTAACAGAGTTTTTCCTTTGGGTACTCTAAAGTAGACTTCTTTATAAATATCTTGATTCTTGGGAATATGTTCCATCTTTATGAAAAACACTATAATTTTGTAGTATAACTATCTTACTTCCCACAGTTGTAGCTAGCTAATTATGAAACAAGGTTAAAACTTATTTTTAGTAATTTATTATTTTATTTTAACCTTATATTTTTAGGGCTTTAATAGTATTAATTTTAGTGAATCTACCATTCCACTAATCTCCTTAATACTAATAGCTAGTGAACAGTGGCTCGTTTAAATGCTTCATCCAAAACTTCTGATAAAGTAGGATGAGTATGTACATTAAAAGATAACTCATTAACAGATTGTTTTTTAGCTATAGCATTTGCTGCTTCTTGAATTAAGTCAGAGGCATGAAGACCAATAATATGTACTCCTAATAATTCTCCTGTATCTTGACGATAAATTACTTTAGCAATACCATCTGTTTCATCTTCAGCTATCGCCTTAGAATTACCCTTAAAATAAGTTCTGACACTTGCCACTTCAAACCCCTGTTTTTGGCCTAAATCTTTTGCTGCTGGTTCTGTCATACCAACATAGCTAATTTCTGGATGAGTAAAAGCTGCCGCCGGAATACTAAGATAATCTGGTTCTCGATCACGACCACATATATTTTCTACCACTGTTATTCCTTGGGCAGATGCTGCATGAGCCAACATCATTTTTCCTGTTGCATCACCAATTGCCCATAAATTAGGTACTGGTTCACCACTTGACAAAACTGCCATTTTGCTATTTACTGGAATAAATCCATATTTATCAGTTTCTACTGCTACAGAATCTAGTCCTAAATCTTTTGTATAGGGAATGCGACCTGTGGCAACTAGACAAGCATCAACCTCTATAATTTCTTCTACTTCTTTAGTCTTGGCATCGGCAAGTTCAATAATTACCGGAGATCCAGGAACTACCTTTATAGCCAACTTCCCTACTTTTACTTCAATATCTCTTGACTGAATTAGAACTCTTTGTGCAATCTTAGCTATATCTGGATCGAAAGTAGGCATTAACTTATCTAATGCCTCAATCATCGTAATTTCAGATCCAAGGGCAGTGTAAATATCAGAAAATTCTAGTCCTATATAACCACTACCAATAATTGCAACCCAAGGTGGTAACCAGTCTAGTTTAAGAGCATCATCACTGGTAAATACTGTTTTACCATCCAATTCTATTCCAGGAGGAACAAAAGGTACTGAACCAGGAGCAAGTATAATATCTTTGGCAGTAAAGTTTTCTTCTCCCTTTTCCGTCTTAACCGTAACTTTTTGTTTTCCTGCTACCTGAGCCCACCCTGTAATAATATCTACACTCAGACGTTTAAGGCTTTTGCTCATGTCACCTCTAATTTTGGTCACAATGTTACTTGCATGAGTGGCCATTACTTGTCTGTCATAAGAAACATTATCCAACTCAATTCCCAAAGTTTTTAAGTGGTGAGCATTTCGTAACTCTCGAACTTTACCTGATGCTGCGAGAAGTGCCTTAGATGGTATACAACCTCGGTTAACACAAGTACCTCCCATTTCTGCTACTTCTACAATAGCTGTTTTTAGGCCACAACTGGTAGCGTGTAATGCTGCACCATGTCCACCGACACCTGCACCAATAATTATTAAGTCGTAATCAAATTCTTGAGTCATTTCTGTTTTCTAAAACTTCTAGGTATGTTTGCAAAAACTATATTTTTTTGGTTTCTTAGGAATGCAGCTAAATATTATTAGAGTTTTATTTGACTCACAGGACTTACATAGAATATTAGAACACGAACTATCTGTAAGTATTAAAGCTATTACCTTCGACTAGATTAGATAAAGTGCTTCTACGTAAGTCCTAACTAATTTTGCCTACATTCCACAAACCAACTTGGTTTTAAATCACAATCAATCAGAATATAGAACCCATTTAGAAACTCCTTGCATAATCATCATCTAAAAAGTTTCTTGGTTTAATCATTATTGCCATAGTTATATTTCATATTCAGCCATTGGCCACAATTGGCCATTAATTGGTACACTAATTACTTCAGCTTAAATAATATACCAAATAGGTCACATATATCATTTTTATAGATACCTTAGCTTTGTAACTACTTCCAATACTGATAACTTATAATACAATAAAGTAAAAATTAATTTAATCTTAAATTTATATCTTAGAATAAGACTGGCAAAATTGTATTCCCTTGATATTTAGTAGTTAAATAATGTTATCACAGTTATGTAGAAAATTAATTTAACATGATAGTGAATATATGGAATAGAAAAAAACTTTTACTGGAAACCGAAAATTTTATCTATACAAGTATTAATTATCAAAACTTTGTAGTGTAGGCATATTGCTTGATATTGATGTACTGTTATGAAAATTATCTGTCTTCTTGTACAAAGAATAGATGAATTTTTATTTTTGCTACTATAAATATAAACTCTTATTAGTAAATTACCTTAATCTGACTAAAGTTATGGCAAAAATTGATAAAATCGACAAGGATAATCTAGATCTATATTTTAGAAATTAAGTTATATAGAATTTTCAAATGATATATGAAAAAGCATCATACTTTTCTAGATTCATAAAAATGAAAAGCTTAAACTTAACTAAAAGCTTATATAAACCGTTAATAATCTTATTCTTTTTACTTTTTGATGACATCTTATCAATATTTTTTTAGTTGTCAAAAAAATCTGCATCAATCAGATTTTATTCCAGAGAATGAAAAGCAAATAGTTCATATATCACTTGCCACTCTTCCTCTATTAAAATTTGATTCACACAGCTAAATAATTCAAGTATTTCTTTTCTTTTAAGATAGGTTAAAAATACCAAATAATTAGTATTTGTTTTTCTTTAATCTTGTGATTTTTCCCTTCTTTGTCATTGATTATGATTAGCTATTTCACAAAAATAACTGTATTTTCTACATTACTTACTGTATATTTTCACTATTCAATCTAGATCTCATAAATTCAATCTACCAAAATAGTAATCTATTGACAATTTGTTAATTATTAATTGGTATTTTTAGTTGATTTTTACTATCTCCCCATCTGATATCAAAATCAACCTCATTATTTGCATAAACTGCAATCTTTCCATCTTGTATTTATTCTATAATTATTTCTAATTTTGACTAGATTTTCTCAAGCTATGTTGAATTTTACAACAAAAATTTTCAAATTTAACTAACTCTATATAAGTAGATTTTTATCTCAACCATATTATTTTTTAGCAACTAATATACATAAATAATTTCCTAACATATATAGGTTTAAATATAACGAATTTCATCTAATATCATCCCCAATGATTTTGGGGAATTTATATGATTTGTAAAATCAAATAAGCGATTAAAACACTATAGATATGAATGGAAATACTATTCTCATTCTTAGTCATTAATATGTCTGATTTTAAGTAAATTTTTAAATTTTTTACCAGTAATTATATCTGTTATCTTTGTACATAAATCTCGGCTATTTCTTTATTGCTTACTTATTCTTCTCTATCGAAAGGTAAATTAGTAGTTAACCTAAATTTTGTTCTCTTTTATAATACTAATTCTCTATGAAGCTGTGCTTAATATAGGTTAATAAGATATAATAACAAAAAAACTAATTAGTGAGCAAACTACGTGACCTTTCGCGATCGCTGTTAGTCAAGTATTTATGGCCCTTCCCTTCAAAGTCAAAATTAATGAAACACTTTCTGAACTTGAAAAGTGTTTAAGTAAATCAATAACAGCTAAAGGAAAAGAACGAATACAAATGATTTATTGGCTCAAAACCAATCTAGTATCAACTCGCCGAGAACAAGCCTTGCTGCTAAGTCGTTATGAATCAATGATTACACGTTGGCTCATAAATTCTTGAATTGAAGAACTACAAAAGCTTTTAAAACTCAAAAATGCACCAGGAAAAGCTTCAAAAATTTTGGGAGAGGTTTTAACAGGCTTACAATAAAAATTGTCAGAGCCAGTTGGATTAAAAAGTTTAGGATAAATTTATTGCTGGTTACCAGAGAAATATCAAATTAAAATAGCTGATAATAACGTTTATAAAATTGTCAAATATAAGGAGTGGAACTAAACTTGAAACACCTTGTATTTATAGTATTAATAAGGGTATTTTAGCTGTATAGAAAAATTTTAAAAAAACTAAAACAAACCTAATTTATACGAAATAAAATACGCTAAAGGTATTGATTTATAAGAGTTTCACTAATTTACAAAAAATAAATAATTTTCAACAAGTAATATTTATTTATAACGAGTGAGATGTCACAATAAAACAAAGTAAATTTTGCTTAAATAATATTAAATATTTTTAAATTATTTAGCATTATTTATGATTATTTTTTTATAAATTTTTCAAAGTATAAATGTTGTTAATTGTAAAAAATATAATTATGCAATTGAGTCAATTTTTTTGGTAATATCAATTATTTTTATGTTTAATTTTTAAGAAAGTATTAACTGTAATTCAATAAAAAGTTGTCAAGTTAAAAATATCAAAAAAAATCGCTTATACTTCAGTAAGATTATGACAATAATAATTGATTTTATTAGTCTAGTCATCGTAATTTTTAAGCTTATATTATTATCAATCAAAAATTATCAAATATCATCAAAAGTATTTTCATTATTTGTTTATTTATAATCGTTTTATCGAATTAATTATATTAAAATTAATGCTTGTTATAAAGTTACCTTAATATACAAAAACGTGACTGCAAATATTTTTTATTAATAGTATAGGAATTAAAATTTGTCATAATAAAGGATCCAAAAGAAATAAAGTATTTAATGGATTAGGAAAATGGGTTAAAAGTACAGTAGATTGGTATCTTGGATTTAAGTTGGACTTAATCATTAATTAACTTGGAAAAATATTAGCTTTTCAAATAACACTAGATAAGGTAGACGAGGGGAAATCAGTTTACTTTTTATCTCAAAATTTATAGGGAAAGTTATTTTGAAATAAAGGTTATATTTATCAAATAATTTTTGATAAATTATACGTCAATAATCTAAAGTTAGTGACTTTGTATTATCAGAAAAATATAAACAATAAATTAGTAAATTTATGAAATAAATTAATGTGTACGAAAACGTTAATTAATTAAAACTTTCAATGACCAATTAAAAAATATTTCACAGCTTGTTCACTCTCAATATTGAAGTGTGTATAATTTTATTGTGAATATAATTATAGGGTTAATTACTTATAGTTTAAAATATCAAAAAACAGCAATTAAATTAGATAAAAATGAATAAAAAAGTCACTATTTTTATACACTCAAGCGGCATTAAATAACATTTAATAAAGAATTAAAAAGTTTAATTGATGACCAAAGGTTAAATATTTTAGATATTTTTTACTTGTCTAGTTATTATCAATAAGCATAAGTAATTTATTATTTTTGATTCTGTTTACTTTTTGTCCTTTTTATTTATATATAACTTAGGTGTAATTAGGATTAAAAGTCTTATATAAACTATTTAGAAAAAGGAAAAAATTTTGCTACTTTTGTCAAGATGAAAGCTACTATAGGACTCAAAAAAACAAGCAAAATGATAACTTTGCACATGAGTTAAACCATTATGATGTAACCAATGACAACGAAAAAAAAATTACCTTTATAGGGCAATAGAAGTCAAAACTGGACACAGCTATTTTTACAAATTTTTTCCAACATGACGGTAAATGTTTTCAGACATTTATCAACCAATTATCTGAAAAATTTAATGAGAGTATCATTTTCAATTTTCTTGGCAATGAGAGTTTTTAGCAAAATATAGAAATTCCTGAAAACTTCCATACCAATATTCCCACGTCCTCACAGTTGCGGAATTTAAACCTATTGAAAGTTTTTTGCAACAATTGAAGCAAGAACTATAATGGAATGATTACCCAAATCTTCAAAAATTACAATACAAAGTTTCCTAGATTCTCTTTCCTGAAAACAGATGGGTTAAAATTGACATCTTTGATTAGACGAGACTATTTAATAGAAGGACTATTATGTGTAACTTCATAGAGAATTAATATTAGCGATCGCTCTTTGGAAGTTCTTTCTATTGCTAATTGACTTTCTTCACTATTACATCTTGTTAGTTTATATTAAGCACAGCTTCATAGATAATTAGTATAAAAACTTTTTTGACATAGATAAATATATTTAGACAGATAAGAAACACCAAACACTACCTATCTGCAAATTAAACCATAAAAACAGACTACTTTAATTCAAGTTGACGTTGACGTTGAATCTCATACAAAATTATAGCTGCACTTACAGCAACATTCAAAGATTCTACTCCATTACTCAAAGGAATTTTCACAGAATAATCAGCTAAATCAATTAAATCTTTAGAAATACCAGAACCCTCATTTCCCAAAACTATTATTGTAGGTTTTCGTAAGTCTATTTCCCAATAGTTAATATTTGAATTTGGAACAGTCGCTAAAACTTGTAGACCTTGACTTTGTAATTTTAATATTTCATTCTTTAGGTTTTCAGATATTGCCTTATGTAAATTAAACCATTCCCCAGCTGACGCCCGAACTACTTTAGGATGAGACAAGTCTACACTATCTCTACTTACGAATAAACCATCTATATTTGTTGCTACAGCTGTCCTAATTATAGTTCCCAAATTACCAGGGTCTTGAATTTTATCTAAAACAATTCCCAAAGTCGTAATCTTCAAAAAATTTGTCTGACTCTGTGGTGCTATAGCCACTACTCCATCAGGACTAACTGTAGTAGCAAGGGATTGAATAATCTTGGTACTTACTAATTCTATCCTTTGAGCTTTTTGAGATACTAATTCATACAAAAATTTATGTTTTTCTTGCCATTCAAATGTATGGCAGACAGTTATAAGAGGATAATTTCTCTTGCAAGCTTCTTCCAGGAGATGAGTTCCTTCAACTAGAAATAATTGCTGTTCCTGCCTCCCTTTTGATTGGTGAAGTTGGCGAATTTGCTTTACCAAAGAATTCTGTAAACTAGTCAACACTGTTGATCTTTTATCCCTTATTTAGCATTTCTATCTTATAAGTGAAAGAAGCTCGGGATACTTCTTATTAATAAAAAGTTCCGGAGATATTATCCAGTTTTTCTGATGCTTTTTTCTATTTCCCTTTTTTCTAGCTATTAGGTTTTTACAACTCATTTTATTTCCCTTTAAAACACCTAGATTAAACTTTGTTTTAACTAAACTTTAGTTTAGGTATTTTTTGTCTTTTTAGGTGGAGACCTCTCTCAAAATAATAATCAAAGATTGATTAAGAGGTATGCGGAACCCGGGACTTGAACCCGGAAGTCCTTGCGAACACTAGAACCTGAATCTAGCGCGTCTACCAATTCCGCCAGTTCCGCTTGCAGCACGAATTTTAATTATCGCTTATCTATTTAAACTTGTCAATTACTTTGAATTAACTTTTTGATCATAAAATAATTAAGATTTTTTATAATGAAAATTTATACTTTTATAGATTATGTTTGTAATTTTAAATATATAAAATTGTTATATAAGTTAATAAAAAACAGATTATTGAGAATATTCTCATTTATTTCTACCTATTTACGTTATTTGAAAGATTTGGTATAATCCTGAACATTAATGTATAATCTCGCAGAGCGTTTTAACTTAATTTAAATTAAACATCTATAAACTCCTTTATACCGTTAACTTCAACTACATAATAGCTATTTCTAACATTTGAAAGAGTTTTTTTAGTTAATAAAGCTTAACAAATTTATCAACAGTATTTGACAAAATAAATATTTTCTGGTATACAACATGACAAATTGTATATTAATTTCAATTTCAGCACTTTTATTCTTAATACATCCATAATTTTTTCAATTTTATTCAACTAAGAATTTTTTCTAACTATGATGGTCTTATTATCAAAACTCTCAGTAGGAAAATTCATAATTGTCTATGCTACGGTAATGTTAAGGGACTCAAAAAGGACAAAAATATACTTGAATCCAAATTTAGGAAGATATAAACTACCCTGAACCAAAGAGAAAATAATGTCTTTGGATAGATAAATCTATGCTTAGATGGAAAAACTCAAACCTTTGTCAACCGACTAAAAGGCAGAGGAAAGTCTCGCAGTGATGTAGGGCTTTCTATCATTTCGCTTTGCAGAAGATGTCAATTATTGGTTAATTAAACTGGCTAGTTTAAATCAGGAAATACTTCTCGGAGAGCAGGGTGAACCAAAACATGGTTTTTAACATTCAATCCCTTAGCCAACCCTGGATTCATATCTAAAGCTTTACTACCATAGTTAGCTAACTGCAATACATAAGGTAAAGTACTATTATTTAAAGCTTGAGTAGCTGTCCAGGGAACTGCTCCAGGCATATTAGGTACTCCATAATGTACGACACCTAATTCCTGATAGATAGGATTTGTATGAGAAGTAGGACGTAGAGTTTCCACACAACCACCTTGATCCACAGCAACATCGATAATTACAGATCCAGAATGCATCTGCTCCACCAAACTTTTGGGAACTAAAACTGGAGAACGACGGCCAGGAACTAAAACTGCCCCTACAAGTAAATCACAATCTGCGACTGCTGCTTCTATAGCAGAGGAACTACTATATAGTAACTCTAACCTTGAGCCAAATACAGTCTCTAAATAAGCCAACCTTTCCAAATTAATATCCAAAATTTTGACTTTTGCACCCAAGCCAACAGCAATTTTAGCTGCTTCTGTACCAACTATTCCTCCTCCCAGAATTACAACTTTGCCAGGGGTAACACCAGGGACCCCACCCAAGAGAACACCTCTACCACCTTGTTGTCTTTCCAAAAATCTTGCCCCAAACTGCACAGACAAACGACCAGCTATTATACTCATAGGAGTTAATAAAGGTAGCCTTTGGTCAGATAACTCTACCGTTTCATAGGCGATGGCCGTGACGCCACTTTCAATTAATTTTTTAGTTAACTTCCGATCCGCAGCTAAATGTAAATAAGTAAATAGCAGTTGTTCTGATTTGAGAAATTCATACTCTGAGGATAGAGGTTCCTTAACCTTAACTATCATGTCACACTTCCAAACGTCCCTGGTATCTGATAAGATATGCCCGCCTGCATTAAGATAGTCACTATCACTAAAACCTGCGCCCCAACCAGCTTCTGTCTCTATAAATACTTCATTACCTGCTTCAGTACAGACCTTAACACTTGCAGGGGTTAATCCTACACGAAACTCCTGATCCTTAATTTCTTTTGGAATACCTATTTTCATTCCCTATCTCCATTTATGTACCAAGGAACTATGTCTTTGACCAAAAAATCATGTCTGAGTAAATATCTGGTCTAATTAGCTTAAATGATAACAATTTGTTAATTGACCTTCAAAGATAACTGATAAATTTCCCTGAAACCCTGACTATGGGTATTAAAATTTCCCAGTTATCTCGGTGCCTTGATATCCCTGTGGTTTTGTTCGCAATTAATTAGGGAAAAGGTTCACGACTAAAATGGGCAAAAGCTACTCTAACTTTTATCTTTTCTTGACTAACTTTAGAGAATGAAATATCCCTGCTCTTTTAAGAAGGCTAAAAAACATTTGCTGTACACCTACCTATTTAAGGTTATAACTTTAGTCAGACAGAAGTACTTATAACTAATATAGTTGTTTTAATTAAGATTGAGACAAAAAT
>ENA-UENX01000672-UENX01000672.1-marine-metagenome-genome-assembly--contig:-NODE-672-length-9862-cov-145.997558_pt1 | contig 9862 bp, 5 predicted proteins | sample MGYA00237875_ERZ529327 | MGnify/ENA primary metagenome ERZ529327 (study PRJEB26372, sample SAMN05368347) | marine metagenome | biome: cultured habitat; feature: ocean water; material: water; isolation...
TTTTTTTACTATTTTTTCACTAAAGTCCCGATAGTTTTTTATATCAGGATGAAAATTACTTTCTAAACTGTTTCATCTGTGCTTGCCCATGGAGTCTTATAAGTCTTATAAGAAAATGGGTTTATGGGAGGTAGATATTAGTATGGTGCAACATTTAATATCAACCTGGTTTCTATGCTTTTTTTACAACGATACTACCGGATTTGATATTAATTCTTCTAAAAAAGATTGACCAGCTTTTTCCAAATCAGAGTCAATAGCAAATGTCAAAGTACGCAATCTTACTTGACTTTCACCAACTAATTGATTAATATAATTAGTTAGTCTTTGAGGATAAATCAAAATAGCTTCGTGACATTTTTTATAAGTTGCATAAGCTACCACTTGGTTAATATCATCTGTCGATGGTCTGCAATCCAACTTATATTTAGTATCAAGAATATAAACAACCTTGCAAGTTTTTATTTCATAAATAACTAAATCAATTTTACAATAAATTTTATCATCAACAATTTCTACTTTTTCTTGTTCTTTAACTCTTAAATTTGAGGATAGATGCAATTTTAACCATTTAGCTACAAATTTTTCATAGAGTTTAGCCATATCTATTAAAAAAGGTAACATTGAGTAATTACCCTGTTGATGACTAGCTCCAATATTATCCAAAAAAAATCGACATAAACCGTGTAAAACCTGATAATCTTCATTCAAACGATGATATTTTATATTCAGACAATCACTAGATTTAAAAGGTTGTAAAGTTACCAAACCTTGCAAAATATGAAAAGCTCTTGTTACAGTTACAGCGACTTTTTCAGAACAAAAACTACTACGGCTAATGATAAACAAAGTCCAAGCCAAAATTTGATTATCAGGAATATTAGCAGTATGTTCTTGATAATCACATTTTAAACTAACACCCCAGGGTTTGTGCATAACTTGCCGCATATTTAATCGTCCCCGAATATAAGTTAAATTTTCTGTTTTTGGCAGATAAGCACGATGAAAACCTTTTCGACCTCGCTCTAATATTTTTTGAGCCAGAATATTAACTAAACAGTTGTAAAATTCCTGTAGAGAATTACAGTTAACTAAACCATCTAAAAAACAAAAACTTCTGAGGTTGTAGGCATATTCCAACATTCCAAATAGGTTATGAAGTGGTACCTTAGGTTTAAGAATGATGTGAAAATCCAGAGTTATGGGAATATAACCCACCCACCCTTGAGAAGTAAATTGCCATTTGTTGTTGGTTTTGGGAGTAGGAAATTCAACTTTAATTTTTTGACCTTTTTGATCGTATTCTTGCCATAATTTAGTAGGAATACTATAATCAATTTTATCTGGTGAAAACTGGTAAGGTTGATATTCAGTGAGTTCGATGATTTGGGAAGATTTCATATTGTTTTTGAAGCAGACATAATAGATACTTTTTGCATCTGAGATGTGGGGAAAAGTCTATATCTAACAAATTGTCTTTGACATCCGATGTTGAATTTTTTCCCACCGAAAATCATTGACTTTTTCTGGTTGAGCAAAGAAATATTCCTCTAAATATGGTTCAATTTCCATTTGCCAAATATCTGGAATTTCCTCTGCAATATTTTTTCGGAGAAAGAAGGAAACACCGACTTGATAGTTGGGGTCGTTTATTTCTTGGTTGACTGCTTCTAAAAGTTGAGTTAACCCCTCCACTGAAAAATTTGTTTCTATTTCCTTGTAGTATTGAAGCAATATTTCATACTTAGGGGAGAGAGTGATGAAAGCAAAGCGACGACGAAGTGCATGGTCTACTAAAGCAATGGAGCGATCGGCAGTATTCATAGTGCCAATGATGCGAACATTTTTAGGAATGCTGAATAATTCTGCACTACCAGCAAGGGGAATTTTGGCGTCGCGGTATTCCAGGAGGTACATAAGTTCGCCGAAAACTTGGGAGAGGTTAGCCCGGTTAATTTCATCAATGATGAGTACGCAAATATCTTGATTAAGTGCTGCTTTTTGACAAAATTGTAGGAAGCGACCGGGAACAACAGGGTAGGTGAGTTTACCATCTTGGCTTTGGGGTCGAATACCTTGAATAAAGTCTTCGTAGGTATAAGCAGAATGAAATTGGATCAGTTCCCAGAAGCCGTCACCTCGACTGATTAAGTGTTGGGCGAGTTTTTGAGAGAGGAAAGTTTTGCCTGTACCAGGTGGACCTTGGAAAATAGCCTGTTTTTTACGGTTGATAGCGCGTATCCATTGGGTGAGTTCTGTTTCTGTGAAGTTTGTTTCTTGGGAGCATTGAGTTAGAGTGTATTCTGGTTGTAAATTAATCACATTTATTTTTTGATCTTGATCTTGATTAGTTTTATAGATATTGTCTGTACTCTTTATATTTTCACTAATAAAATTGTATTTTTTTACATCTACCAACCAATAACAAAACATATCAAACAAATCATCATCTCGCATTGCAGGTATATTTTGCTTCTGCATTTCTTCAGCTAATTCTAAAATTAGATTATGGCCAGTGAGATTAATATATGGGTATTCAGTTAGCTTTTGAGTATGTTTTGTGTTACTTAAATAATTAATTACTTTTCTGGATTTATTATTAATTAAAAGAAAATCATCTGGTTTGACTGCATTCAGAATAGGTGTTATTATTCCTATTTTAAATTCTCTAGAATATGGTAATTTAGAAAAATTTTTACAAGCTACTAAAAATTTATGATAATCTGTAATACAGGAAGTTACAAAATTATAAATTGCTCTAGTAATAACAGACCAATCTTCTTGCTTTTCCAACCATTGAAACCATTCACTTAAATCAGTATTGCTAGATTCACTCAAGTAAATCCATACACCCTTTTGTCGATTACTGGGAGTATTAGTATGAGGTAAAAGTTTCCATATAATCAACTCTGTTATGTCTTCCCCTGCCTTAGCAGCAGTAGTTATTTCTTCAAAATTCCGGCGACCTTGTTGACGTTGTTTTTCATAAGATGCTCTATGATTTAATCCTTCTAAGCTATAGGGATATGAGTCAGAAAATTCTTGAAAAAGTTGAACAAATAAAGTTAGTTGTTGAATTGCCATACACAGTTATTTTAATTTTTGGTGTTGGTTATTTTGACTATGATTGTGCAAGAATTGCGATGGCCTAACTCTTAACTGAAAATAATTTTTAATTGGGCTAAATAATGGTTTCATAGCTTGATTCACAAACGCCTTATTTTTGAACTATTCAAAATCATAGTCTACTAATTTCTTAATAATTTCAAATTCATTAGGTTTCAAGTAACGATAGCTTTGAGGTGGCCTAAAAGTATTCAATTCTTGTCTTAATTGTTCTAATTCTACTGGATTACTAAAAGTTTTAATTTTTTGGAAAAATATTCCAATCCCCAAATCTAATCCTGAATAATAATCGTAAAATTCTTCCTGGGTAATTCCTGCTTTTTCTTCGACTTCATCCCAAAGGTAAGAGATATTTTTTTTGATAATTTTTTTGACTTTAAAGTAACCAACTACAGCTTTTTTAGGAGATGAAACATAAACTATAACTAAATCATCTTTATCTAAAGAAGGAAAAACACGACGTAATTCAACTTTTTTTGTTTTCTGGTAGAAAATTTTATCAGCATATTCTGGCTTTATAGATAAAAGAACTGTATTTGGCATATTTGAATAATCCTAATTAATTTTTGTTGATTTGATCATATATTTTAGCAAATTGATCTGGTGTTATTTTAAAAGGTCCTTGAACAGTTATCTGTTTTTTTAGTATATCTTGAAGTTCTTTTAAAGTTATAGTATTAGTGAACACTTGAGTATCACTAAATCGAACAGCCATTATATCTTCATTAGGATCATTGTTGGTGATTTTTATTAAATCTTCTAATTTATATATACCTAGATTACGAAATTGTCTATATAATTTTTCTGGTTTGTCTACTATGACTTCATCTAATCGAGAACAAGCTTTAATTACTTTTGTTGTCCCGTATGGAAAAGATTTATCATTGCTGACATACCATATAATCCTACCAATTACACCAGGTTTTAAACCGCCCTTAGAACGATAAAATACAAGTTCACGTTTAAGTGCTAATTCAGTTTTAGAGCCAAATAACCAATAATTAGCTAACTCTTCATCAAATAAATCTTTTGCCCAAAATGGTTTAATAGGAATAATCCATGTAGGCACATTAGCATCAATTATTTTTGCAGGCCACAGAAAACGTTCTATTTCTATTGTAGTTTGTGAATTTTTCGTTGATTCAGATTGACTAATAGTTTTTGCAAATTTTATACAAAAATTTGATTGATATTCTAATTCAAATTTAGCTAAATCATTGAGACGCTTAGATAGATTAGATGCTGTTTCTGCTACGGGAATATTTACCTTTATATATTCTCCCTTATTCTTAATAAAAGCATCTTCTTGAATAGCTTTAACAACTATTTCTTCTAAATAGGGGTCAGTGATTCTTGTAAAATATCTGTTCTCCTGAGCTGAAATTATTATGGCATGAAAAATTAAATAACGTGCAAGTGTTCCACCTAAAGAATTATCTTTAACTCTTAGTAATGGAATTTCTAATTCAGAAGATTTTGATTTATTATAAACAATTAAACCGACTGGTTGATTTTCTTCCATTACAAGCTGATGACATATAAACTTAGAACAATTACTAATAAAACTGCGAATTTTTTGCTGAAAATATTCTTTTTTCTCACCATTTTTTTGACTCCAAAAATAATCAGTCAGCCCCTTGATTTGATTGATCGGTACAGATTGAAGATTGATTTGATTTGAACCCGCTAATCGTACAGGTTGATATGTAGTGCTTCTACGAATTTCATCTAGGTTAATAATGAGGTTACTAGGATTAGTTATTTCTAGCTTAAAAATTTTATAGATTTCATCGGTTAAATTTAAAATATGTGAATCACGAGTTACAAAAATTAGGCATTCAGAAGCAAGTGTCATAGCTAGCTGACGTATTTGTGATTGATCAAGTTTGAGATTACTTCCTTCCATAAACTCTATAAAAGAGTTTAAAAAAACCTCAAAATTTTGCTGATTATATGGTAATTTTGTAAACTTTTCTGCATTGAGACGTTGATATTTTCTATCTTGGGAATCAGTAATATTATTAATAGCATTAAAAATTTCATCAGTGACACATAACTCTAAGTCATCTTGTAGCCAATCAGCAAGTAAAGACTCTGATTCTTCACTTTTAAAACTATCATTTTCAGACAAATCAAAGAAAACATTTATATCAATAATTGCACATAGTTTAGAATTGAGCTTTTCGGTAGCATTAACAGAAAATAAATTGGGATGACCATGATCTAGCCACCAAACTGTTAAGGGTTTTCCTTCCTTACTTTTTCCAGGCTTTTCATTTAAGGGAACAAAGCCTAACTTAGACCACATTTCGTCTAATCCATAATCGCGACGGCATTTTAACTTAATACCATAAAAATCTTGATGCCTTTGACTTAAATAATTTACTAGTGTCCTAGTCAAACCCCTACCGCGGGATGATTCAGCAACACATAAATGAACTATTACAAGATGATTACTTCGACGAACCTTTCGGTACATCAGATAACCAATAAAATTTTCTTTTGGATCTAAAGCTATAATAATTTGGCCACGTTTTGCATAATCAAAAAAAGTATCGTAGGATAAATGACCTAGGGTTTTTGTATTAGCATCGCCCAATTTAATAACAGCTTGTAAATGGGGAGATTTTTCGTCAATTTCTATAGTTTTTATTTTTTCTGTCATTTTTGATGCTTTTTGAAATCACTTAAGGAGACTTAGGTGTTTAATCTTAAAAATTCATGGTTCGATTGTCATTTATGACTTCATTTATCAACAACCATTTAGAGGTGGTGTATATATGACTTTCTCTTAGGTAACTTCCATCAAATAAGTTACTTTTAAATGTTTTATAACGGTAGGATTATAAGTATTTAATATTTTTGACAAAAATCTATATTTCAACTTTTTTATTGCTATAAATAGCTTGATATTATTTCAGATCTTAAAACATAATTTTCCCTAAGTGGGCAAATTTCGTGCAATATGGAATCAATATGACTAACTCCATATCTGTCTACCAGGAAAGTTTATTTTATCTCTTAAAACCGAATTTTGTAGTAGGTTAAAGATTTTACTATTCATATGACGAAAAGAAAATATAGGCAAATTAAAATTTTTTGTATATAAAACACAAGCAAAACCCAAGACAATGTGATGATACAAAGAAATAAGTTTAAAATTCTGAATATACTAACAGAAAAATCTAAAATCTAATGGTTGAAGCAAAATCCTATAAAGAGACCGTAAACCTGCCCCAGACTAACTTTAATATGAGGGCTAACTCAGTCACCAGGGAACCAGAACTACAAAAGTTTTGGGCACAAGAACAAATCTATGAACGTCTTTCTCAGACCAACCCAGGGGAAATCTTCACCCTACATGATGGCCCACCTTATGCTAATGGCAACCTACACATTGGCCATGCCTTGAATAAAATCCTTAAAGACATTATCAACCGCTACCAAATCCTCCAAGGGCGAAAAGTTCGTTATGTTCCTGGTTGGGACTGCCACGGTTTACCCATAGAATTGAAAGTTATTCAAAATATTAAATCAGCAGAAAGGGCAAAACTCACACCCATAGAATTACGTCGCAAAGCTAGAGACTTTGCTCTCGAAACTATAGACAAACAGCGTGAATCATTCAAACGTTATGGAGTTTGGGGAGACTGGGAACATCCCTACATGACTCTCTCTCCAGAATATGAAGCTGCTCAAATTGGGGTATTTGGTAAAATGGTTTTGAAAGGCTACATTTATCGTGGTCTCAAACCTGTACATTGGAGTCCGAGTTCTAAAACTGCTCTTGCAGAAGCAGAACTGGAATATCCCGAAGGTCACAAGTCTCGGAGTATCTATGCTGCTTTTAAAATCACTAACTTGGCAAAAGCAGTTGAAAAGTCTCTCGAATCTTATCTAGAAAAACTCTGGGTGGCCATCTGGACTACAACACCTTGGACTATTCCTGGGAATTTGGCAGTTAGCGTTAACCCAGACCTTAATTATGCTGTTGTCAAACCTGATGCTGACTATGCAATGGGAAAAGACAAATTATTTATAGTTGCAGCAGAAGCAGTTGAACGTTTATCAGCAACTCTGGGCACAACTTTAACACCTGTAGCGACGGTTAAAGGTGAAGACTTAGAAAACTGCACTTACCAACACCCACTGTTTGACCGGGAAAGTAAAATTGTTATTGGTGGGGACTATGTTACTACTGAGTCAGGTACGGGTTTAGTTCATACTGCTCCCGGTCACGGTCAGGAAGACTATATCGTAGGGCAACGTTATAGTTTATCAATTTTGTCCCCTGTGGATGGCAATGGGAAATTTACTGCTGAAGCCGGAGAGTTTACGGGGTTAAGTGTTTTGGCAGAAGGGAATATTGCTGTTATTGAAGCACTGCAAAATGTTAATTCTCTATTGAAAGAGGAACCCTACGAACATAAATATCCCTATGATTGGCGCACTAAAAAACCTACTATTTTCCGAGCAACTGAACAATGGTTTGCTTCTGTTGAAGGTTTCCGCAGTGAAGCACTTAAGGCGATCGCTGAAGTTAACTGGATACCTGCTCAAGGAGAAAACCGCATTACTCCAATGGTGAACGATCGCTCTGACTGGTGTATTTCTCGACAAAGAAGTTGGGGTGTACCTATTCCTGTATTTTATGACGAAAAGACTGGGGAACCTTTGCTAACTGAGGAAACTGTTGCTCATGTGCAAAAAATTATTGCTGAAAAAGGTTCTGATGCTTGGTGGGAAATGTCGGTGGAGGAACTTTTACCAGAAACCTATCGCCAAGATGCTGAGAAGTACCGCAAAGGAACGGATACCATGGATGTCTGGTTTGACTCTGGTTCATCTTGGGCGGCAGTTGCTCAACAAAGGGAAGGGTTAAGATATCCAGTTGATATATATTTGGAAGGTTCTGACCAACATCGCGGTTGGTTTCAGTCAAGTTTGCTGACTAGTATTGCTACTAATGGTGTGGCACCATATCAAACTGTTTTGACTCACGGTTTTGTACTTGACGAGAATGGTCGGAAGATGAGTAAGTCTCTGGGAAATGTGGTAGACCCGGTAATAGTTATTGAAGGTGGCAAAAATCAAAAACAAGAACCTGCTTATGGTGCAGATATTTTGCGTTTGTGGGTTTCTTCTGTAGATTATTCTTCTGATGTACCCCTGGGTAAGAATATTCTCAAGCAAATAGCAGATATTTATCGCAAAATTAGAAATACGGCGCGGTTTTTGTTGGGAAATATCCATGATTTTGATCCGGCAAAAGATGCTGTTGCTTATGAGGAAATGCCAGAACTAGATCGTTATATGTTGCACCGGATTACAGAGGTGTTTGCTGAAGTCAAAGATGGTTTTGATAAATTTCAGTATTTCCGCTTTTTCCAAACAATTCAAAATTTCTGTGTGGTTGACTTATCTAACTTTTATTTGGATATTGCTAAAGATCGACTTTATATTAGTGCGACTGATGCTTTCAGACGTCGCAGTTGTCAGACAGTCTTAGTTGTCGCTGTAGAAAATTTGGCAAAAGCGATCGCTCCAGTTTTACCCCATATGGCAGAAGATATTTGGCAAAATCTTCCTTATCCGACTCCCTGCAAATCTGTATTTGAGTCTGGATGGGTGAAATTAGAGGAAAAATGGCATAACCCAGAGTTAGTTAAGTTATGGGAAGAGTTACGAAAAACTCGCACTGAAGTTAACAAAGTGTTGGAAAAAGCGCGGGCAGAAAAAGCAATTGGTTCGCCTTTAGAAGCTAAGGTATTGTTGTATGTAAAAGATACTAAATTCCGGGAGCAAATACAAGATTTTAATCCCATTGCTCAAGGAGAAAAAAGTAAGTCTGAATTCTGGGAAGCTAAAATCGAAATTGAACCAGAAAAAACAGAAGATAAAACTACTAATAACCAACAAAAGTTTCCTGATATTTTTTATACTTATAAAAATTTTTTATCAGATTTTTCTAATACTGTGAGTAAATTACTTAGTGGGTATAAAAAAGCTTTAGGAGGGGTGTTTTTGATGATTATATTACTGTTATCAATACAACTAACAGTAACGGTAGTAAAAACAATTGAAAAACTGCCTCTAGTAAATTACATCATGATATTAGTGGGAATTATCTACACAATTCGCTTTGTTACTCATAATTTGTTATTTGCTAAAAGTCGCCAAAGTTGGTTAGATAAAATAAAATTGACTGCTGAAGATATATTAGGTAAAGAGGCTTTATCTACTCAAAAGAAAAATTTGGCAGACAATACAGTTAAACAGTCAGCAACTTTAGTATATCCAGAAGGAGTTTTTGTGCCCCCCCAAAAAGTCGAATTTACCCCAGAACCACAAGTAGTAGAAACAGAAACTTTACCTCAACAACCTAATAATGTTAAAGCCATAATTCCTTCTGGTAATGGGGTTGATGAATTACGTTATCTATTTATTACTTCTCAAGTAGAATTATTAGAATCTCCAGAATGTTTAAGTAATCTCGAATATAAGTCTATATTAGATTCTTTAGGTATAGGAGTAGTCAAAGCAGATGGTGAGAAATGCGAACGCTGTTGGAATTATTCTACTCATGTTGGTGACTTCTCAGAAGATCCCACAATTTGTGAACGTTGTGTTGTTGCTTTAGCAGGAGAATTTTAACTGTCTTGCAAAATTTTGTAGGGGCAAATGGCTATTAGCCTCTACCTATTAGACATCTCCAAAATAGAAAATAAGATAAGAT
>ENA-UENX01000674-UENX01000674.1-marine-metagenome-genome-assembly--contig:-NODE-674-length-9824-cov-155.958023_pt1 | contig 9824 bp, 7 predicted proteins | sample MGYA00237875_ERZ529327 | MGnify/ENA primary metagenome ERZ529327 (study PRJEB26372, sample SAMN05368347) | marine metagenome | biome: cultured habitat; feature: ocean water; material: water; isolation...
AATGTAAATTTACCTCAAATCAACTGTGTGGAGAAGCTTGGAGTAAGTAAATAAATCTTAATATAGCTCAGTTTTTTTTCATGCCTACCTACTTATCACAATTAGGAGAATGTCAATTCCCCTAGAAATAAGTAGTGAAATTAGGCAAGTAGATATTTTTTTCACCATCAACTCAACCAAAAACTTTACCATCTAAGTGCTCAAGATCTACTGCTTCATTATCGCCAGGCGACAAATGTCACCAAATGTACCCATTACCAAATAATTTGGTTATTAATGACAGGAAAAACACCATTAAAAGTGGCCCATGTTAATGGTTACAGTAAAACTTGGATTTATCAGTTAGTCAAAGGTAGTTTGCGAGCCTAGCTGCCACACTTGCTCCACCAACGCCATCTTTTTGGCCATAAAGTTTGAATAGTTCTACTGTAATGATTCTGGTTTTATGATAAGTGATCATCCAAACATGATATAAGGTATTTCATATAAGATATTTGATCACTTGAGAGTGCAAAGCTCTCCTAAAAAAAAATTTTGGCTTTAAAGGCTGAAAGTATTATAGGAATTTACTTACAGCATTTATAGTTGTTTTGACAAAGTTTCTAATCTTGAGATGGCCGTAAGGTAAAGCTCGCGATAGTTTTTCCTAAACTTCCCACTATCTAGTTTATTAGATTGGAGCAGATTAAAAAAGTAACGAAATGAATTTATGAATAATCATTCTATCCAAACCGAAAAACTTAATTTTTGGACAAAATTAGCTTATGGTGCTGGTGATTTCGGTCCTGCTATTTGTGCTAATATCCAGTTATTTTTCTTATTGCCTTTTTTCACTAACGTTGTTGGTTTACCTGCTGATATCGCAGGTAGTATTTTGATGATTGGAAAAATTTCTGATGCTGTTAATGACCCTATAATTGGAGTGATGAGTGATCGCACTGTTCATCCTTGGGGAAGGCGTTATCCTTGGATGGTTTTTGGAGCTATTCCTTTTGGAGTTTTGTTCTGTTTGCAATGGATAGTTCCTAGTACAAATCAGTCTTTTTTATTTTGGTATTATGTAGTGATAGCGGTTTTATTTAATATTGCTTATACTGTTGTTAATTTGCCCTACGCTGCCCTAACTCCAGAACTAACGCAAGATTTCGATGAACGTACTAGTTTAAATAGTTTTAGATTTGCATTTTCTATTGGTGGTAGTATTCTTTCTTTGGTTATTGTTAAATTGATTTTTTCTCTTTTTCAGGATAATCCTATTCAAAAATATTTCTTGGTTGGCTTGGTCTGTGCTATAATTTCTGTTTTACCTATTTATTGGTGTTTTTTTGGTACCCGCGATCGCGCACTTTCTCATAATGGAAAACAGAAAGAAGATAATAATACAAATTTACCAATTGTTGAACAAATTCGTGTAGCTTTTAGTAATCGTCCATTTCTATTTGTGATCGGAATTTATCTGTGTTCTTGGTTAGCAGTACAATTAACAAGTTCAGTTTTGTATTACTTTGTAATAAATTGGATGCAGCTACCAGAAGTGACTCATCCCAATGTTGCGATCACTGTGCAAGGTACTGCTTTAATTATGTTATTTTTCTGGAGTTTTGTTAGTAAAAAGGTAGGTAAAAAAGCAGTTTATTTTATGGGTATTTGTTTATGGATAATTGCTCAGTGTGGATTATTTTTTATCCAACCAGGACAAGTTGCTTTAATGTATTTTTTGGCAGTAATAGCAGGTTTTGGAGTATCAACTGCTTATTTAGTTCCTTGGTCAATGATACCAGATGTTATTGATTTAGATGAGTTAAATACAGGGCAAAGAAGGGAAGGAATTTTTTATTCTTTTATGGTTTTTTTGCAAAAGCTAGGGTTAGCTATTGGGTTGTTTTTAGTAGGAGTAGCTTTAGATCTTGCTGGGTTTATTGAAACTATCCCTGGGGAAACTCCACCTATTCAACCAGAGTCAGCACTTATAGCAATTCGAGTAGCGATCGCTCCCTTACCTACTATATTTTTAATGCTTGGATTATTGTTAACTTATCTATATCCTATTACACGAGAAATACATAATGAAATATTGTTGAAATTGGGGGAAAGAAAACAAAAAAGAGGTAAGACTTGAATAAATGTTTTAGTTGGATATTTTAAATATTTAATAGTTTGACAAAGACTATAGAAATTAATATATAATGCCGATTAAAAGTTATCCGTTTTAGGGGTAGCTCTAGATTTGCTTCCTTTCACCCCTTTCGAGTCTCTGGAAACTTATAATATGATATTCGGATATAGGAGTGCTTAAAAAATATATAATTTTTAGTATAGTTTGGATAATATCTATCTTATTGCTAGATCAATACTACTAGATTTAATCATAACTATTATGCCATTTTTAATCAGTACTGTTACAGTATTTTATCCTTTTTATAGGAGTTTTGATATTAATACTGTAACGACTTTTTGAATTTGGTAATCGACATCCCCAATAATAAAAAATCAAATTGACTATTAGTAAGAAGATGGAAATATACAGGGCTTTCCATTGTTATACGACCACGCGGGCAATATGCTCGCACAACAAAATTTTCATAATATAGCCGATTATTTGCCCGAAATATGCTGTGTCTAAGCAAAGATCGAAAAGGTTTATTTATAAGAACTTTACTTTCTATTCCCTACTCTTGATATTTTTATATGAGAGCTTAATTAAAAAATTATTTATTTGTATAAAATCAATATTCTTTTTTAGCCAATTGATAAACTGATAATCTTCGCTTTTGTCTGTTTTTTTTATTAATTAATTCCGTTTCTATGTTGGCTTTTATTATATCTGGAGTTGTAGATAATAATATAGAATTATTATCATAATTAGGACGAGCTGATTAGGGAAAATTATTACAATAAAATACCTCTTTAGTTGAATCTTTTTATATAAAAATATACAAATTTTTCAAAAAAATTACTCCAAGAAACTAATAGCATTAATTTATATTTGTAGTTTAAAGGCTAATCCTGAATATTTGATCAAAATAACTGTAATAGGGCAAGAAGGAACCAGAAATGTTGCCGAAATGAAGAAAATAGAGATAAAAATATCATAATTGAAAATATTATATATATTGTAGCATATGTTACTTTTAATTGGGTAAAAAATGCTAAAATTGTCATTCAATAACGATTAATACATTTATTTAGTTAACTGATACTTTGAAAAACATCTGAATAGAGATAATAGGTATCAAATTTTTCTTGAAATCAAATTTCAAAAGAATGATATTTGATAAGTATATCTTACTATTAAGTATCAACGCATTAAGTTAATAAGTCTATGGTTAGCTTATTTTGACATGTATTAGCATCAAACCAGCCGATAAAAGTATAAAAAAAAGTATAAAGTAAATACTTTTTTTTATTTATTATTAATTTTTTAGCTCCAATAATGTAGAGCACGGCGAACTTATTCATTTATTTACAAGAGGACTAAACTGTGAATTTTATTAAAACTAATCAACAGTTCTTAAAATTAGGATTATTGACGATGATTGTATTTCTTTCATCTATATTTTCATCTAAGGTTCTAGCATCTAGCAAAAATCTGGAGGGAAAGCGAAACACAACATTATTAACTAAATCTCATTCCAATAATAAGCGTATTTGTTCCCAACGTGGACTCAACTGGTCTGAGGTAAATTATTTTGAATCAAAGAACTATTTTGCTAATATTTGTCGTCAACCAAATGGCAAATTAATGTTAATTGCTGGTAGAGTTTCGAATCCGAATCAAGTTTTAGAGTTGCCTGTAGAATTTAACAAAGGATATTTTGCGATTCATGGTAACAAAACTTTTATGGTGAGCGATGGCTCTTTGAGTATGGCAATTAATGGTCTAGTTGTACAGGAAGAACAAATTATCTATCAAGGAAAATAAAAAATAAATAAGGGTAGTATTTACTGATAAAATACATCAAAAACTTAAAAATATATTTCTCTATATTTAGAGTATATGTATTTAAACTTGCTATATCAAAATTTAATTAAACTTGTCGTTAATCAAATGGCAAATTAATGTTAATTACTGGCAGAATTTATAATCCGAATCAAGCTTTAGAGTTGCCTGTAGAATTTAACAAAGGATATTTTGAGGTTCATAATAATAGAACTTTTATAGTGAGTGATGGTTCTTTGAGTATGACAATCAATGGTCTAGTTCTGAAGGCAGAATAAATTATCTATCAAGGAAAATAAATAAGGGCAGTATTTACTGACAAAATAATCAAAAACTTAGAAATATATTTCTCTAGGTTGACTAGATTTACAGTATGTATATTTAAGCTTGCTAGCTTACAATTTCATGAAAATTGTTGTTTTTATTATCAATAAATTCATCTGCTTCAAATCAACAATCTTTAGTTGATAATATTATAGTTTTGATAATTATTTAATGATAGCGATTTTTGGTATTGCGAGCATGATTCCCCATCTACATTATATCCCTAGATTATTCAATGATATCAAATCCGGTTATATAGTACATGTTTATAATGCTATAATTACTTCAATCTCTCCTGCTCCCCACCTCTAACCATACAATAACTATTCAACCGGATTTGATCTAAGAGAATTAACAATGACTTGAGAATTGCGATCACGATTTAGATTTAGTCACGCATATGGTATGATCATGAAATAACTATTCTTTAAGCTTGAAAAAAAATATCCCAACAGCCTGAATATAGGTTTTATGTGTATAGCGATCCTCAGCATGATATTGTCCATAGTCTTACCATTTTTTGGTATGGGAGCTTGGGGTTAATGCTCAATGGGGGAGAGTTTCGGAGTTTATTTCTAGTTTTTGAATTTTGACAACCTTTTGATCAGATTGCTGCTATATTATACTGAGTATGAGGATGTCAATGAAGGCGACTATACCTGGTTGCTGACTGCTTTTGAATTTATCAAAAAAAATGCGAGCTAAAATACGAGATACAGAAATCTATTTTGATATTGAAGGTGCTGCCCTAATTCCAGATGGTGATCGGATGCAAGAAAAACCTATTGCTTTTGTAATTCACGGCGGCCCTGGTGCAGATCATACTTCTTATAAACCTACCTTTTCTCCTCTTAGTCAAAAATTACAATTAGTATATTTTGACCACCGGGGACAAGGGCGATCGGCAAGGGGGCTAAAAGAAAGTTATACCCTAGAAAATAATGTGGAAGATATGGAGGCATTACGTCAATATTTGGGCATAGAAAAAATTGTTCTTATTGGTACTTCTTACGGCGGAATGGTTGCCCTTAGCTATGCAGTACGTTATCCAGAAAGTGTTCAATCTTTAATTGTCATTGCTACAGCTGCAAGTTATCGTTTTTTGGAATTGGCAAAAGTTAATCTAGCTAAAAAAGGAACAACAGAACAACAAGCGATCGCTCAACTTTTATGGGATGGTAAATTTGAAAATGAGGCACAACTCAAAGAATATTTTCAGGTGATGATGTCTATGTATTCAATTACCTATAAAGCAGAAACATCAGGGAAAAGTTGGAATGGAGCTATTTTATCTCCCGATGCTATTAATGTTGCCTTCGGTGGTTTTTTGCGTTCTTACAATGTACTCGATCAACTACATAAAATTACTGCTCCTACTTTAGTAATAGGGGGCAAACATGATTGGATCTGTCCCCCGGAATTATCAGAACAAATTGCTGCAGCTATTCCTAATACAGATTTAAGAATCTTTGAAAACAGCGGTCATTTAATTCGGGTTGATGAACCAGAAGCACTTCTAGATGCAATTATGGTTTTTTTAGTGAACAAGGGATAAAATAGGAATTTCTTACAGACTAGCAATACTTAGATCAACTCTATCTGCTACATCAATAATGTTTCTTAGGTTATTATAGCAATTCTAAATCATTTGTAAAATTAGATAAAGTCTGAAAAATAGCTTCAGCCCCTGTTCCTTATGCCTTCTACATTAGCATATCGCAGCATATTCTCTGCACATTTATAATTATTGTAGCTCATGGTAATACTGATACTAGCAGTAATAAAGGGTTGATGAGTATCTAATGTTATAGATCTAGCGATCGCTGTTTGTCTCCAACTTACGAAGCTGATAGCATAAAAGCCCTATTCCACTAAAGCGTTTCCTAGTCGTAAACAAGTTTTAATCTGTTTAGTAATTTTAACTAAAAATTTCTCCTCCATAGGGTTATTATGACTTTCATGAACAAGTTGTAATCAAGCTAAATTAACAATTAGAAAAGTAAACTTTTCAGATTTATTTCCTATTTCAGGGTTATATTTTATTTATACTTAATAATTTTATTTAAATTTATAATCAATGAATACTAGTATAGTTTTTCTTTTTGCTAATAATAATCTCTAAAATTAATAGCTTTTTAACATTACTTTGAAGACAAAATATTGACTTTATATTAACTTGATATTTTAAAAAATTAATGTTAGTAAAATTAACAAATTATGTTGGGTATAACAAACTAGATAAAAGAGTTAAAATTCAGCATTCTCGGCAATTATGATAATTGTTTTTCCAAGAACAAAAAAACAATATTTATTATATTAAATTCTTACTCTGATTATCCGTTCTCAAGTAGGTATAGCTACTCTTTTATTTGCTCTTTTTCATCGACTGTTAGATGGTAGTAAGCAAGTAATAATAAATTATAGTTATGAATAAGATCCCAAATAGCACCAATCTAATTTTCAATTAAGATAAGAAGAGATAGATTTGGTTTTTCGCACATTCCATGGATCTTATTTGCCATCAGGCATTATTCTATCGCCTAATGTCAAAAGTATTCCCTGTTTCTTTTGTCACTAGTTGATTTCGTTTACTAGTATGGAAGCCACAAAAATGAGATGAAGAGAAATCATACAAATTTCAGAAACTTAAGCTAAACAGCTTTTTTACTTAATACATGGCTTGACTTAATAAGATTACTTAGTTAGGAAATTCTTGATTATGATGTGTCATCATAATTAAGAAAATTGCTATTATTAAAGTACATAATTATATCGTTTTTAATGGGTATTAAAATGTAAAAAAAAAATTAATTAGGAAATATATAAAACGAAAAAAATTATAGATACATATGAACAAGAAAAATCCCAGTATTAATAGTATATCTATAACTATTTTCTCCAATTGATAGATATTCCTTAATCATAATAGATAATTCAAAGGTTTATAATTTTATTTATTAATTAATTATTCTAAATATCCTCAGCTATAAGTATCTAAAGCATTAGACATAATTATAGCATTATTGCAACTTTAATAAGAATTTAATTTGATATTAAGTCAATGTTTTCATACAGTTATTGTATACAATCTGGAAATATTCTTTATATAATGGACAACTAACTGTTGCTTTATTGTTAAATAAATTAATTAACCCCATACTGTTGAGCTTATAGGCAATAATTGGGTCTAAAAAAACGGGTTCAGCTGAGTGACAAACTGTTTGAAAAGCATTTGCTAATTCTGGGTTTTTTTTCAAAGCTAGCCAATGACGCTGTAAATGATGTCCATAAATCCCCGTTTGAGTTACGGAAGTTACTAATAATTCCTTAAAAGTTATTTTTTTGTGGCTAACATAATAAAGTGCCAAATGAATTAAAGCAGGATGCCCCCTGACTAACTCTATCAATTGTTGAATTTCTTCATTATTTTGACTGTTTAATTGGTATTTTGTTACCAACTTTTTTACCTCTTCTTGACTAAAAAATTCTAACTCAATAGGTAATCCAATATTAAAAGGAGACTGTTCTAACTGAAGCGGAATATAAATCTCAGTACTATGAACAACGATTAAACGAAAATCTTGCCAAATAATATTTTTTTTGGCTTCTTCATAACAAGAACGTAATAAAGGTAAAAAATCTTCAGAAACTTTAGGATGTTCAAATACCTGATTAAGCTCATCTAAAGCTAAAACCAAAGGACTATCAATTTCTTCTAAAAGATACTCTTCAAAATAAATTGTCCAACTCATTTTACTACCAAGATCATCATCCCAATAGAGATCTAAATTTGGTTTTAATCCTAGTTCTCGAGCACAATTAATACATAACCAGCGCAAGAATTGATTAATGTTTTTGAAGATATTTTGATCAGTTTTTTGTAAGTTTAAATTAACTGTTTTATAACCTAAGTTTTTTTGACAATCATTTAAAACTCTCAATAATAAAGAAGTTTTTCCCATTTCTTGAGGAGCTTTTATTCGCACCAACCCCCCTGGCTTACTAATTTCTTTAATAATTTGTTGTTTTAGAGAAGGTTTTTCTAAATAAAAAGGAGAATTAAGAGGAATTGCCCCACAGGGATAACTAGGTAAATTAGTTAACTCTTCTAACTCTGGTGTTAATTGATCTTGTGCCGTAAAATGTGACTCTAATATGGCTCGACATCTTTTCTTAGTTACTCGTTTTCCTATCACCTCGGAAATTTTTCTATACAATTCTGGTGCAACTACATTAGCCACATAGAAAGAACTGTAACCTTCTTGTCGAGCTATTTCATGATATGTCTTTTTTTGCCAGACACCTTGTAAGACCAAGCCTTCGGCTTCATTGAGACAATTATTTTCTAGTTCGAGTAGTTGCTTATTGAGATTATATTTGATTTCCTCTAAATTCATAAAGTTCATAGTAATAATATTTAGTTATTGATAGTACAAAGTTATGCTAAAAAAATATTTGCTTTAAAGGATGAAAGCTTTCTATAAAGTTGCTTACAGCATTTATAGTTGTTTTGAGAAAGCTTCTTACGATGAATTGTATTCTCTCTTAGCCTCAAGACGTGCTTTTGAATAAGTGGAGAAATATTATTAGTATTACCTAATTATTAACATAAAAAAACAAAAAAATCAATTAAAAATACTAAAGAATATTAAAAAATAACATGGGTTAAAAACCTGTGCCTAGTTATTCAAGTAGAGGATAGATAACTCTTAGTAATTTGTCTAAAATAGTCATTAAGCCTCAGATTTTAAAGCCAATTTATATCAACAACTAAGTACAGAAAATATTTTTTTTCAGCATCAAGACCGGCTTTATTTAATTAAATATTGGAAGAATTATTAATCAAATAGATATCTAAATTAGTAGATTTTAATAGAAAATAAAACTACATTTATGTTTTATTTCAGTATTATCAAAGTGCCACCTTCAGAAAGCTATTCAATAACATTAAAACGGTAATAAGTAGAAGATTAAGAAAATAATTTGAAGAACAAACTGACAATATTTACTGGAAAAATATTCTGGGAAACAATTCTGATTTTATTGCTTCTTGTTGTAGAGCAACAATTTATACTTTAAAAAATTACATTGAATATCAAAAAAACAAGAATATTATTATCAATAAATGGGGCGTTTATCTTCATTTCTTGACAGTCAATTCATCTCACGCCATAATCTTTAACTTATCGTGATGCTTCTGAACAATTTAGCTAACTTTTCCCGGTCATTTTTGAGTTTTTTTTGATTCCCAAATTACTTTTAAAGTCTAGCAGATAAAATATTTTTTCATAATTATTCAGGTATAGCTAAAGAGCAAACCTTGCAAAGGTTTATAAACACGTCTTAAGTACTTATGAACTAATTTGAGAGTATTAGCTGGACTTAAATTGGGATAAATATTATACTAAAAGGATAGATATTGCTCTTCTAATATTTCAAGAGGTGATATATAAAGCAAATACTAGTGTAACCCTAAGTATTCTAGTTTTAAAGATGTCTAACAAAATTTTTAGAAGAAGCTGGAATCATAGCTGACTTATTGAAAAGATTATTGAAGCTC
>ENA-UENX01000676-UENX01000676.1-marine-metagenome-genome-assembly--contig:-NODE-676-length-9776-cov-2.652468_pt1 | contig 9776 bp, 7 predicted proteins | sample MGYA00237875_ERZ529327 | MGnify/ENA primary metagenome ERZ529327 (study PRJEB26372, sample SAMN05368347) | marine metagenome | biome: cultured habitat; feature: ocean water; material: water; isolation...
CTGCGCACCCTTGGTTTCGAACGTGTTCGCCTGATGACCAACAACCCTGAAAAGATCCGCGCACTGTCCAGCGCAGGCATCGAAGTGGTCGAGCAAGTACCGCTGATTGTGGGCTTGAGTCAGGAGAACATCCGCTACCTCAAGACCAAAGCCGCACGCTCTGGCCATATCCTACCCGATACTGCACTAGCCGCCTTGGACGACACACTGCGCAAGAAGTAGCGTGCCGTTTGTCAGGCCGTTTCCTGCATGGATGCAGTGCAGTCTTCGCCGAGATCAAATCCGTCGAGACGGTTGACGTTTCGCCAATCCCGGCATAATTACAGCTTACTTCCAGCACGGATGTGCCCTTAGCTCAGCTGGTAGAGCAGCTGACTTTTAATCAGCGGGTCGTAGGTTCGAATCCTACAGGGCACACCACTTTTCTTATACATATCAATGGCTTAGCAAGACTACGCCACTCGAGCACTGTGTAACCAAAAGTTATAAAGTGTTATAAAGCGATTTGAGGCCTGAAAACACTTGGTTTTCTAACATCAGTCGGCCCGTGCAACTTGCCTGCTCATAAGTGCAATTAACCACTGCTGCGTCAGATTTTTTGCCCAACTGCAGGTGCATAAACAGAAAAAACGATGCCCGTCGCCTTGTTGGCTCTAGAGACAGCCGACACCTGCCGTACTCAATCCGTCATACCTACATCACCATGAGGCTGATGAAAGGCGTGAGCATCTACCAGCTGTCCTCCAACGTCGGCACATCAATCGAGATGATTGAGAACTACTACGGTCATTTGCGGAACCGAGGCCCCAACGTGGTTTCAGAGATCACCAAGATCTTGTTCACCGACAAGCCCAGCTCCAAGATCAACTGTCTGCATGAGTGAGAAGGCCTCGTCAACTTTAGCCCAAATTTTGGCTTTAACCCAAAAGTGTCTTCATGGCTTGGGACTTGATGATGAGGTTTCGTATGAAACGAGCAATTGCATTAGCTCTAATTACAACCCTAGTTATGCATACTACAAAAGCCGCAGCGCATCATATTGATTTCATGGATCGGGCAGTCGCTGGTGACGTAGGCGCTCAAATTGCTGCTGGAGATATCGAATTCGAATGGGAAAACTATTCGAGCGCAATGCATTGGTATCTTCTTGCTGCTGAGCACGGCAATCCCATCGCCCAGGCGAGTATCGGGGCTCTCTATAGGAGTGGTTTGGGTGTGCGCCAAAACTGTCTCGAAGCACGAAAATGGTTTCTGAGGGCGGCTGCACAAGGAAATTTACCAGCGGTACAATTCCTGGAAACCGAAGGCTTTTTTTGTAAGTTCAGGACTTTTATTGGACGAATTTCGGAAGGCGCTTCGAGAACGTTTTCGGGTGATGCGCCATCCAAATGATTGCTAACGTTAATGAGCGTTTAAAACAGCCTGCGGGCGAGCGTCTTTATCAACATGGTAAAGTGCATATAGGTAATCGATGAACCGCAGTCTTGGCTTTGCGTTGGGCCGATTCTATTGCCCTAACACTACGTTTTATCAGCGATAGAACTAATTTGATTAGTAGAGACGAAAGGCTGGCTAGCGCCAAGGATCAAAGGACGGGAAATGAAGTGGATTACGGACAAGACCCAATTTCTATTTTCAAAAATTGTTAAAATCTGGCCTTGGGTCGTATTCGTTATTTTCTGATTTTTATTTCTGGTAATTTTAAACCCCTCGGAAGAGCTTAGCGACAAGCTCAAGCTTTGGTTGTTTCTCGGGGCCTTGATACTGACAATATTACCAACTACACTGAAGGATTTTTCCAATGACGATAAAAACGACCCAAGTGATAACTAAGCCTGCAATATAACTGAGATGGGCTTTAGACTAATGGAACGTGACGTCGGCACGTCAATCGAGATAATTGAGAACTACTACGGTCATCTGCGGAACCGAGACCCTAACGTGGTATCAGAGATCACCAAGACCTCGTTCACCGACAAGCCCAGCTCCAAGATCGACTTTCTGTATGAGTGAGCTAGAGCTGTCTAAATCACGGCTGAGCAACCTTAGCCGTTAGCAAATGGTTATCATTGGAATTGAGCTCAATCAGTCCCAACGGACACCACAGCTACACTAGCGGCCGCTCTTCAGACACTTCACCAATCAGCTCGCCACAGCAGCAAAAATGGTAAAAGTTGATATTGGGTATATCACAACAACACTTACTATCTTTCTATGCCACTCACTTCAGACCACTTTGACCCCGCCACTTTTGCCCGTGCCGATCCAAACCGCTACCTGATCCTTGGCTTTTACACCGAGTACCAGCGCTATGTTGATCAGCCTGAGCGGAAGCTGGAGAACGAAAGATGGGGAACACTTGCTTTTCTTTCGTTCTCAGTGGAAATCACGGATTGCGTGATTAGCAGGTCAGGAGATTTTTGTCATTGACGGTAAAGGAACACACAAGAGTTCCCGTGAACGTACCTCGCAAATTTTCTGGGATTCCCGAAATCGCCTCTGCAACGCTAAATACGTATTGTTGATTGTCACGTGCAAAATAAATATTGAATACATCAAAATCATTTTCAATGAAATTAAGTATAAAATAATTGTTTTTGCGAGAGTACGGAGTGTACCTTTCATTTAGCGCTGCGCCAGAACTAGATATCTGCCTTTTTTCGTAGTCTTGAAAGTCGAGCAGTTCACCATTGAAATAAATTTTTCTTAACTCAGCAAGAAAATCTGGGCATCCAGGGAAATGCAGCTTTACACCAAAATTGCTTTGGAAACCTGGATCAGCCCCCATGGTAAAACCTCCAATCGGTATCTCCACTGAGAATTGCTTACCTCCGAAGTCAACATGTCTTTCTTCTATTTCAGAATAAGCAATTTGTTTTAGCAGCGAGGAACAATCAATAGATTGATCACTTTCTAAGATGGCTGGATAGTAAAAGTACGATCCATTTTGGCTGTAGGGCGCCCAATTTTTATTCTCGCAATTGATTGTTAAGCCGTTACAGACGTCGCTTAGTGGATAAAGGTTTGGCCAAACCGACGCTTCTTTCAGCCAAATGCTCCCATCTCCCTCACTAAGGATAGTAGTTTCGGTACCTCCAAACCAGAAACAGTAATCAGCATAAAAACCAGAGCCACGCTCCAATCGATATGTTTTAGCTTCTTCTGGAAAGTCAGTATTCTTGAACGGGTAATAACCCAATCCTGACAGCTGGTGGAGTTGCCAAGTTTCTAGTTTACGAAGTTCCTGCTTCAACTGTGACGTTGGAGATATTTTCAATACGATGGCGTTTAAGAGATACTCATGATAATGAGCCTCAGTTAATCGCTCACCTCCCCCCTCTAACCGATCTGCGTATGAATCTAAAGTATTGGCGCAAGCGTTAAGTCCCCACTGATCGCGATCCTGGTACTCTTCTTTATCAAATCGGGCACTGAGGCTCAGAGCTTGATAGTCACTACTTGACGCAACCAAATACATTGAATCTTTAGGCACTGTGAGAACCTGCGCTACCCATCCCAAATCTATAAACGGTAGTGAGGCTGCATAACTGTAAATTGCACCGTTGATGACTTGAGTGTTAGAGATGGCGGTATCCAGCTCAACTTTTTGGGTGTCATCGCCAAAAGAATATCCGTGAAAACCTAACTTACCGCCTGCTTCTAAAAACGCACTTCTACCAATGGAACCATTTGCGCCCTGCGTCTGACCCGCGATAAATGCCCAGGCGCACGCAGAAAAACACTCGTCGCTTTGCGAAATAAGGGTACTTATGTGTTTATTAGCTATCCAGCTACCGAGCTTTAGACCCTGTTCTAAGCTACCTCCCGATGAATTAAATCTAATTGTGCAAATGGGTGCTCCGTCAAATGCTTCGAGGGCAGGGTGTTCAGAGCAGCTGCTTGAGCCAGGTGGGCCTTTTTTGAATTCGCGTTCAACCCGTTCATCTAAGCCAGTTTGGATTACACCCTCAATAAGCAGGTCGAATGAATTTTGATCACTTGCGATCCAACTTAGCTTTTGTGAGAACGCATTGGATGCAGAAAAAGTTATGGTGGCAATAAACCACCCTACCAATCCAATCCGCATGCCTGGCTCTCCTTTTTTAGTTTAGGCTCGCGAGCAGTGTACCTTGTTCTATGGCAAACCGCTCCTGGAAAGTGATGCACTGGACTTCGTCTTCGTTACAGAACTCCTTGATGAATTCTTTCAATGCCCACCAATACTGCCCCTTATTCCAACGCGAGAAATGGTGACCAATTTGGATTGGAGCACCTCCCATAGAAACAGCTTTTGCAACATGTTTACGGTAGGCATTGAGCATATTCTGACCTCCCCCTTCTAAGCGACCTTCGTCCAAAACAAAGAAGTTGTAGTCCATTGTGATGGTGCGGCCTCGATCCGTCATCAAAGAGGTTAGCGGGTATATTGTCAGCCCGCGGTGAGCGTAATTTTCTGTCGCCCTTAAAGTTTTTACTTTGGACGTATCATAAAGGTATCCGCTATCGCTCAGAGCGTCATACATGGCGTCGTTGTAAGCAAGCAGGGGCGCACGAAACCCCCGAATACTGGCCGTTAATTCTTGCCATTCCTTTTTGTTTGGATTGGTTATTTCGTTGAGTTCGTACGCCTGTGAGACGAATGTCCTGAATTGGTCCAGTTCAGACATCCATTCTTCGTACGTGAACGCACTTCCATCCCAGTGGCCGTTCGCGTGCCCCCCAATTTCATGCCCCTCTCGATAGGCACGTCGAATTAAGCTAAGGCGCTCTTGGACCTCAGCTTTTGTACCACCAAACCCAACGTCAGAGCGTCCAGGCCTTCGTCCTGGTGGATCGTATAGTTCTGCCAAATCATCTTGAAGCAGATGAACGCCAACGATGAAAAAGGTGAATTTGACGTTATTTTCGGCGGCAAAATCTAAGGTGTCGCGCCATACGGTCAAACTCTCACTGCCGTCAAAAGCAATATTTACAGTCAAATCACCCAGGACAATTGGAGTAGGCTTCGCAACTGGCTCTGGCTGAGAGTAGACAAGTGGTTCTTTCCCAACGCCATCATGTTTCTTCTGCGGTTTCTCAAGCTCAAAGTCATGCGAATGATTAGGGTAAAACGCATAGTAAGGATATGGATAGGGATATGGCTGACAGGCACCTAAGAACGCCGTGAAGAATAGAGAAAAAGCTGCGCCCCGCCACATGCACTTGGCCCCCGTTTATTCGTGTCTGCTTTCAATATTATGCGACTATCAAAGAACGCGCTATCGGGAAAACTTGAGGGGTACATTTAAACGATGATGCCCTATAACGTACAAGTTGCTCATCTTGCGTTTATCTCAGTTCGAAAGCACATCCCAAGGAGAAATTGCGTAGGGAACCTCCACGCCTTGGCCAATTTGTAGAATTGCTTTTGACACAGGTTTAGACTGCAATTCGTCGAAGATGCGCTTTATGATTTCTCTAGTACTTAATGCAGTTGTGCCTGGCTGGCAGAACCCAAGCATCCGATGCTTACCGATTTCTTCTGTCGGCTCGACAACCAGCCCATATTGTGTCGATGATGACATTTCATAACGCAGTTTCCCTCCCTCGATCGATAGATCAAAATAATCAGTCGGAATAGGAGTCACTTGGCTGGAAGGAGTGAGATCGACCACGACTAAATTGCAGTCTCTTGATGTTTCAACAACGAGACTGAGTTCGTCACCAGGAGAGACCATCGGGGGCGAAAGAAAAACGGTTAAGGTATCAGCTTGAGTGGAAGTGGCTGCAGCACAGGTAATTCCGAGCACTTCCAAAGTGCTCGTAGCTGTAGAAATCTCTCTTAAACCGCTGGAGTACAGAACCTTCCCATTTGCCTCCATGGAGAGATCGTAGATAGTGACTATGACTGATAGACCACGGCAGTTGGCTTCGTATTCCAGCAGTGCAAGGCGATCGGCGCTAGAGGATTGCTGAATGTCTTCGAAATCTCTTTGATTAAACTCAATTAGCTCTGACCAAATCAGTTCCGTATTTTGCCGTTGAAGGATTTGGATCGATTTCTGTGTGCTCAGGGCACTCTCAAACATTGCCTCAAGTTTTCGAGCGACGGTCGGATCGTCTCCATCCGCAGAAACGCTCCTCCCGTACACAACAACAACCTGGTCATCTTCAATGACCTCTGAAGCATCCAGAACTAGGCGATCCAACTCATATTCAATCGCTCCCAACGAGCTTGATTGGGCCAGTGCTTGGACTGGCAAGAGAGCCAGAAGAAGAGCAGCTAGAATCTTCAAGACAGTCACTTACTACAACTGTTCAATGGTAATTTCAGTGCCAAAGGATTTGAACAGCAATCGGTCAATATCTACCCCCTGATCTAGCAGCATGAACATTATTCGCTCCTCTAGATCACCGAGGTCTTTGTTTGTGGTCACAGAGTAGATTCGCTGAGTTTGGTTAGCTCAATCTCGCGTCCCATGGTCGCTTCCATGGTTCTTACAGCGCGGAGCACATCTGAAGTTTTCATCAGGTTGAACTTTAGTGTGTAAACTGAATCAAAGAGACCATCACCAGCAGCTACGCCGCCTTCAGCAGATCCAGATAAGGAGCCTTCAGCCAAGCTGCCTGCATTCGGGTCTCCAGCTAAAGACGTACCCAAAGCACCACTGTCTTCGACCAAAAGGTGGAGTTTTCTTGTCAAAACTACTCCTACCTCACGCGCTAGATCTACGCTGATATCACCCACCTTTTCCTCGACGCATTGCCAGTTACAGAGGCTTTCCTTAAGCGGTACGGTAACGCTTTCTGGTGCAGCAGCTTCAAAAGACGAAAGGGCTCGGAGCGTTTGAAGGTCGTAGATTTGGCCGCGTACTCGAACGTCCAGTTTACGGGTGAAATCCATCGTATGGATATTTGGGAAGATGGAAAAGACAACGCCTAGCCGTGATCGAACAGTTGCGTCAGTCGTTGTATTGGCGATGTTCAGCGCCCGAATGAGGTCCTGCTTTGATCGATCGGTCGTATAGGCAAAACCCAGCCTTACAGCGATCATATCCTCATCAATGACAAAGATATTCTCTGCAATGAGCCGCTGTTGAAGCTCAGCAACCACCCGCTTGTAGACTTCACTACTTCGGGTCACTGAGTCTCTGTCAATGTCTTCTCCAACCACTACGATGCGGATAGGAGCCTCATGAGCGGACGCCAGCATAGATGCTGGCAGATTAACCAGCCCTGCAGCCAACAAGATGAGAGTCAGTCGCTTAAAGAATTTCATGGTCATGAACCTTTTTGCTGTCCGCAAACGACTGCGGAACTTTATCGTTTTGCGCGGCAGTTGTATTAGTTGGACACAAGTAGAATTTGCACACGACGGTTTTCTGCGGCAGTTGGATCCACTTGGTTCTTTAAGAACCGATAACCCATGCCGCTTACGCGGACCTGACTCTGAGGGATACCAGCAAGTTCTGTGACGAACTCAGCGACCGACCGTGCTCGGCGCAGTGACAATTGCTCATTAAAAGCAGCGCCCCCTACAGCATCTGTGTGCCCCATGAAGACCAATGTAGCTCTATCGAGATCCAGCTCTCGCAGCGAGACGGCAAGGTCTGCTAGCCTCGGTAATTCATTGCGACGGATGTCATCAGATCCATAGTCAAACTCGACTTCCAAATCGATGGAAGGCAGGCTAGCGACCATCACCTTTTCATCCCGCCCAGTCAGTGCATCTTGTGTCTCTTCAGGCAGTTCAGACCGATCAATAATGCCGAGATTAACAACATCGCTTAGCGAGAATGAAACCGATGTATCTACATCCGCTTCCGAAATGCAGCGACCAAGAAGATTGCGCTCACAGTCTTTGTTTGGCTGACTGGTGACTACAGTCTCATCATCCGATAATCCGAAAGACTCTAGCGAAACTGTTGATTGAGCACTCACAAAACCAGAGGTGCCCAGAGCCATAAGGCCAATTACCAAAACGGAGAAACGCTTCATCATCTGTTTCCTTAATCTTTGGCTATATGAAGTTAGACACAAGAGTAATCTAAAATTAGACACCTTCAACCCAAGTCCAAGATCAAAATCGGGGGTTTAATATCTAATGCCATGCGCATTTTAGATACATCAGCGAAGGGGAGCCTTAGGACCCTAGTAGGCCACCGAAAAGCAAAGAAGACAGGTTATGATTGATCAACTTCAACAACATCTATCTAAGTTATTCGTTCTCAAAACCATGACGCTAGCTATAGGCTTTGGTTGGTCATGCATGGCTCCAGGCGAAAGCTATGGTGCAGAGATCACCAGATCACTTGCGCAAGAAGAGCGGGAGATGGGGTGTACAGTTGCGATGCGAGGCGCCCTCGCACCTGGTGACAGTGAGAAGCTCCGCAAAGTTCTTATCAATGAACCTGCGCAAGACCCTGTCAAAATGGCCTATTATCAAGAGATGGTAGAGCGCCTATGCTTAGATAGTTCAGGTGGCAGCCTAGAAGAAGCAATTGCTATCATTGAAATGATGGTGAGCCGCTCTGCTGGTATAGTTTATAGCAGTATTCTTACTGCTGTCCCTCAAGGCGCGGTTTGCGAGAGTGCATGTGCATTAATTTTTATGGCGGGCAACGAATACTACTGGTCTGATGGTGTTACCGTGCATAGAGGTTTTGGAGGATTAACACGATTACTCCATCCAAATGCAAAATTAGGGTTTCATCAACGCTCCATAATTGTACCAGACAGAAATTTTACGAAAGACGATGCGGAAAAAATATTTTCTCTAGGCATTAAGTCTGCAGAATTATTGGTAAGTCTACAGTCTCAACACCCAAGTTTTATGAACATGCGATTAATGTGGGAAATGTATACTACTCCTAGTGAAGAAATGTTTTATATCGATACAGTCGGTCAGTCTATTGAGAATGGTATTGGGATATTTCCATTTGAAATCCCATCAGACCTTGAATTATTCGATTTATATGCGAATTCTTGTACAAATGCTGAAATCAAGGAGTGGGCAAGCTTTTCTAGCAAACCAGCATGGAGCTATCTACATGCAGAGTTTAAAGACAGTATAATTTCCAGATATGGGATCATTTTTAATAATCAATACAAAAATTTAGGCGATAAAGAATTAATAATTCGTGGTGCTACCATCGTTTTTGGGGACGGTTTGGTAATAAAATGCGATATGTCTTTAGCGAATGGGAGAATTGCGATTGATACATGTGACTCTGATATTTGTAACACCGAATTTGCCGAGGTGCCTCACCACTATGCTTTTCATTATGACGAGAAACTCAAGTCACTTCTATCAAGTAACGAAGAGTTGAGTAGTTTTACTCCGAAACGGGCAAGTGAAATTTCGGTATGTGGCTGGTTCTCTATAGGGTTTTGTTCCCGCTCTGCTTCCGAAGCTGAGAGCAAGGCTCGTGAGCACGATCTGATGCTTATAGAGACGACCAAGGCTGTGCATCCAAACTTCAATGCTGGCTGGTTCTGCGCGGTTGAGCCTCAAACCAACAGATCAGCTGCATTGAGCGGTGTTGAAACTCTAAAGAGGAAAGGTCTGGAAAGCGCTTACGCTAAAAACAGCTGCTAAAACCTCCGACAAGCGTCTGACCACTACGTTAGTGTTGGATTAAGAAGATTGGCCTACTCAGTCCGTAAGGCCACCACAGAGGCACCAGCGGCCGCTCTAAAGCTGCTCCATAATCATGGCAGGGCAGCCATCAAATCTATCGCGGTTACGTCTGCGAAGCTGTTACTGACAGAGATTAGTAATCTTCAGCATCTTATCT
>ENA-UENX01000678-UENX01000678.1-marine-metagenome-genome-assembly--contig:-NODE-678-length-9729-cov-3.393358_pt1 | contig 9729 bp, 9 predicted proteins | sample MGYA00237875_ERZ529327 | MGnify/ENA primary metagenome ERZ529327 (study PRJEB26372, sample SAMN05368347) | marine metagenome | biome: cultured habitat; feature: ocean water; material: water; isolation...
GGGCCCGCGCCTCGGCCCGCTCGGCCAGCACGATCCGTGCCAGCCCCAGACCCGCGAAGAGCAGCGCCGCCAGCACCGGCTATGATTACTTTTACACCCCGACCATGTGCTTCTTTGGCGAAAGTAAACATACGATCTGGTGTTCGGTGCGCCGACACGACTGTGACCTCAATGGGTATTTCAAATTCCTTTAGGATATCTGCGGCTTGCCGCATAACGGGAAGATCGGAATCCGATCCCATGATAATACTAACCATATTTACATTCATTAAGACATTCCCTGGCTAGATAGAACTGCGGCTAACGGCGATACACTTGCACGGCTGCCCGCTGCTCTGAAAACTCCCTAACCTCCAAATGTGCTGGGGGGATAACAACCGCCCCTTTTCTGTTTATATAACCAATACCGCCTTGTACAACGGCTCTTGCTAAATTCTCTTGAAATGGCCATACCAAGGGGTAGCGCGCTTGAGTGATCTTGCGACCTGTGGAGTCGATGATTCCCCACATATCTTCCCCTGATTCATAATAGAAAGAAAGACCACTACTAAATCCATACATTTCATCAAACTGGCAGGGAATCACAAATAGCCCCTTGCGATCTACAGCTCCAAATTTTCCTCCCTTTGAGGCAATCCATCTCCCTTCTCCTCCGTAGAATAACTGATCGTATTCGGCGGGTAATACCCAAGTTCCCGCCTGATCGATCAAACCATAAGCATCCTCGGCTACCACTGCGGCTAATCCATCGTGAAAATCTGTAGCCGCCAGAAAACTAGGAGCTAGACGCATCTCTCCAGTTAAATCAACAAACCCAAATTTGCCATCTTTCTTTATACGGGCAAGCCCATCGCTGGGATGATACATTCGATCTACATCTACTTGAAGTAGAAATTGCCCTGCGCTATCGATCAAGCCATATTTACCCGTGTATTGTACGCAAGCAATTCCATCCTTGAAGGCGGTAGCCGCGCTGTAAATCGGATCCACAACTACATTCCCCACTTTATCAATAAATCCAAATCTATCCTTAAGGCGTATTCTTGCTCTGTTTTCTTGAAAATCGGTGACTTCTTCCCAGTCAGCAGGGATAACGAAGGCTCCCTCTTTATCTATGAATCCCATCTTTTCCTCGAAGGTCAATACGCGCGCCATGCCATTTGAGAAGGACCAGGCACCTTGGAATTGGATGGGAATAAGTGTCTTTCCTTTCCGATCAATATATCCCCAACGTCCCTTTTGTCGTACCACTGCTAGCCCTTCCTGAAAGGCTCGGACTTCGTCATAAAAATCTGGAATTACAAGGCGCCCGCTGGGTTCAATAAATCCCCACTTAAAACGAGCTTCGGCAAAATCCTCTTCGATGGAGGGGAGACTGACGTTGGTAGGAGAGACGGCGGAGTCTTGCGATTGATCTTGGGAGTCTGGTTTACAGGCTCCTAGAAGTAGAAGGAGCAATGCCCCTAGCAGGGTGATTTTAGCATTACTATTCATAACAGCCAAGTCCTTGGGAGGATTCATAGTCCTTCAGTGTTTTAGGCCATCTAATTCCTGTCTTACAGGAAGAAGCTATATCTCAAAATCGACTCCACGCTTAATCAGTCCTTCATAGCGTTCTTTGACTAAATGGTCGTACTTTTCTTTATTGAATCGGTATAGCATAGCTGGGCGATGCGCGACCCCTTCTTGCTTACCAATTTCCTCGAGCACTCCCATCTTCAAGATGCGAGTTCGGAAATTACGTTTATTTAACTCTTTTACGCCTAAAATGGTCTCATATAACTTCTGCATTTGAGACAAGGTGAATTCTTCTGGCAATAACTCAAACCCAATGGGCTGATACCGAACTTTAGCGCGTAGACGTTGCAAAGCTATCTCGAAAATTTGCTGATGATCGAACGCCAAGGCAGGAACTTGGTCGAAATCAAACCATTTTGCGTTCCGGGCGTCGGAAGAGGCTTGGACCGGATGTTTAGCTCGATTTGTCAAGGCATAGTAGGCCACGCTTACCACGCGTCCTCTGGGATCCCGCTTCGGCGCACCAAAGGTAAAGAGCTGTTCTATGAAGACGTCTTTTACGCCTGTTTCTTCTTCCAGTTCACGGAGGGCAGCAGCTTCAAGGTCCTCTTCCATGTCAACAAATCCCCCAGGTAGTGCCCAACAGTCTTTAAATGGTTCTACTGCCCGCTGTATCAAAAGGACCTTTAGGCTTTCACTTTCATCCATACCGAAGATCACACAATCCACAGTCAAGGCCGGTCTAGGGTATTCATAAGTGTAAGGCATAGATCAATTTTTCAATGGGGGACAGAAATGAGTCCGTCACTACTCTGGTTAATATCTTCGAGCATCTGTTGTTTGATCTTGAACAATTGGCTTTCTAAGCCTTGAGGATATTGCTCCAGTTGCACTTTACTAAAGAGTGCTTGCTGTCTTAAACAATGCGCTCTGATGATATCAAGCGACGGCAAATTATAAACTAAATCTCCATTTCTGAAAATTGGGACCAGTAAATTTTGGGAATTACCCTTTCCTAGCTCTATTTCAATTTGTTGTTGCAGACTAATCATACGCTGACTTTGGAAGGGCTGCCAGTCATCTACTATACGATCTGCGATTGGTTTACCTGCATCATTATACCATCGTTGTACTTGCAGCAAACCGGGATTGGAAACTTTGATCATGTCTTCGGATTGTTTGATCTTGTATCGCCAGATACCCTCCTCATCTTGGATGGCTGCCAATTTGTATACACCACCCAAGGCGGCTTGCTCACCACCAGTTGCTAGTTTGGTCCCAATGCCCCACACATCGATTGGCGCATTGGCAGCTTTTAGGTCCCGGATTTTATATTCGTCTAGATCATTGCTAGCTACGATTAGTGCATCATATAGCCCTGCATTATCTAAGAGCTGTCTGGAGGCCTTGCTCAATTCGGCGAGATCCCCGCTATCTAAGCGGACCCCTAGTAATTCAAACCCCCTTTGTTTCAATTGTAGACCGACTTCTATGGCCTTCTCCACTCCTTGCAAGGTATCATAGGTATCGACAAGCAGGATGCAGTTGTGAGGCATCGCTGCTGCGTAGGCTTCAAAAGCTTCCATCTCGTCCGCAAAGCCCATGATCCAACTGTGTGCATGTGTACCTTTCACTGGGATGCCATAACGTTTTCCCGCCAATACATGACTGGTGCCTGTACAACCTCCAATATAGGCGGAGCGAGAGGCGGTCAGGCCTCCATCAGGCCCCTGTGCTCGGCGCAGCCCAAACTCTAGAATGCTATCTCCCTCGGCAGCCTGTACCATTCTAGCCGATTTGGTAGCAATTAAGGTAGAGAAATTGATGATATTCAATAGGGCGGTTTCCACCAGTTGGGCTTGCAAAATAGGCCCTTTGATTCTAAGTAGTGGCTGATGAGGAAAGACCATTGTACCTTCTGGAATGGCTTCTACATCGCAAGTAAAGCGCAATTCGCTTAAGTAAGTAAGAAATTCGGCTTCAAATAGCGGTTTATTCTGCGCGCCTTTCAGTGTACTCAGGTAAACAATATCGTCATCAGTGAAGTGCCAGTTCTGCAAATATTGAACAGCTAGCTCCAATCCTGCAGCGATGGCGAAGGTACCCCTGAATGGATTCTTGCGATAAAACAGGTGAAAAACGGCCTCTCGCTCGTGCATTCCGGCCTTCCAATAACCATAGGCCATGGTTAGTTGGTACAAGTCTGTTAATAGTGCTCCTGGCATGTTATCTTTTTGGGGTGAGTTCGAAATATACATCTACTTAGTTTGATTTTTAAACTAAGTTATGAGCTTTCTGCTCAACTTGCAAGTTTTTGCTCGAAAAAATCAGTTTTAAGGTTGAAGTAGGAGGGGAACTGTCAGCTGACAGCTATTAGCTAGCTTAGCAAGCCAACCTTTTCGTATTTTTGCAGCTCATTAGAGAAATGTGATGTTGTATGAACAGAGAATTGCAGCCTTTGTTTTGTTTTCTTTTCCTATTTACGCTTTGCTATGTGAGCGGACATGCCCAAGATGAGGCCATGTTGAATTCCCCTATCAGTCAATGGGAGGAAACCATTTCATATGAGGGCCGTTTTCGAATCTTATCGCCCGGTAAGATGGAGAATAAGGCAGATACCGTAAAGACTCCTCTTGGGAAGCTAGTATATCACACCTACTATTTTCACACCAATGATAAGAAGCAGGAGAATTACGTCTACATGTTAAGTTATTGCGATTACCCTGAGTTGACGGTTCATTCCGATTCTCTCGATTTGCTGGAGGATTTCTTTCACACGACAGTTGAGGCCGCAGTCAGTAGCGTGCGGGGAGAGTTGATGTATAGTACCGATACTGATCTAGATGATTATCCAGCTAAACTATGGAGGATTGATTATCTAAATGGACGTGGAATTATTAAAACAAAGGCTGTTGTCGTCGATAATCGCTACTATGCTGTGCAAACGGTTACGCAGAAAGGGCGCGCCATCAATCAATCCTCTGATGCATTTCTGGACTCCTTTCGACTCTTGAAATAAAGAAGGGGAAGGCTTGATCAGAAAGTTTTTCCGATCACTTCAACGTAATAAGTGATTTTCGGCAAGGGAGAAAAGAGCCAACCGAATCGGAAGTGCAGCGGTTGTCATACCACTTAGATTACCATTAAGTCAAATTAAGGTGTAAATTTGGGCAAAGACCACCAAACACCTATACATGTCAAAAGTTGCCGTTTTTCCTGGATCATTTGACCCGATCACCGTTGGTCACCTGGCTTTGGTTAAAAGAGCCCTTCCTCTCTTCGACAAGATCATCGTTGCCATTGGCCAAAACTCCCAGAAGAAATATCTTTTCAGCCTGGATCAGCGTATTTCATGGCTAAATGCTGTATTCGCAGATGAACCGAAAGTAGAAGTGGACTTTTTTGAAAACCTCACCGCACATTATTGCCGGAAGATTGGAGCTAAGTACCTACTTCGTGGTTTAAGAAATGCATCTGACTTTGACTACGAGAAAACAATCTCGCAGATGAATGCCATTGTTGGTAATGGCATTGAGACCATTTTTCTGATTAGCGAACCCGAACATTCACACATTAGTTCTACCATCGTTCGTGAAGTAATTAAGTGGGGAGGGGATGCTTCTCCATTTATTCCCTCTACCATTGAGATCAAAGGGGTATCTGAAGTATAACAGGACGGTATATGAAATATGATTGGCTGCTTTTTGACGCAGATAATACCCTTTTAGACTTCAATCAGGCCCAACGGCATGCACTAAAGGAATCCTTGACGGAAATTGGTGTCATCTTCCGCCCGGAACATGATCAGATCTACGATCGGATTAATCGCAGCTGCTGGAGAGCTTATGAAGACGGAAAGCTAACCAAAGCCATGTTGCGGTATCGCCGGTTTCAATTATTCTTTATGGAGATTGGTCTGAAGGAAGATCCGGCTTCTTTCTCTGAAACATACCTTGTTCATTTGTCGCAAAGTACGGCGATGGTCGAAGGGGCTTTAGACCTATTGAATCGTTTGCGCCATACTTATCAGCTGGCACTCGTGACCAACGGAATCAAGGAAGTGCAACGTTCAAGGTTAGCTCTTTCTGGCTTAGGGGATTACTTCTCTTATATAGCGATTTCCGATGAAATTGGTGTAGCCAAGCCTGATACTGCTTTCTTTTATCACGTCTTTGAAGGCTTATCTCATCCGTCGAAAGAGAGGACGCTAATCATTGGGGACAATCTAAATGCCGATATTCGTGGCGGATTGGATTTTGGCATTGATGCTTGCTGGTTCAATTACGATCGCCGGGAGCGTTATTTGGAGGTAGCGCCAACCTACGAAATTACTCACCTTACGGACCTGTATTCCTTTTTGTAAATTAGAAAAGTTTGTTTGCCTTCACTATCTTCGCGGCCAACGTCCTAACACTATATTAATAGAGGAAAGAGGGGTGCTCCTTCCTCACAAACACGACCGTTTCCACAGCTACTTTTCGCGGCAGAAAGGTCGAAAAACCAGATTATTATGTCAAACGCCTTTTTTGAAGTGCCAGTGGCGGAGAATGAGCCCGTTTTAAGCTATAAGCCTGGCTCACCAGAGAAGCAAGCCGTCAAGGAAGCCTTGGCTAGCCTTAAAGCCCAGGCCATAGAAATCCCGATGTATATTAATGGTAAGGCTGTCACGACCGACGACAAAGTTGCCATGTATCCACCACACGAACTAGATCATCTTTTGGGACACTTCTGTAAGGGAGATTCTTCACATGTACATGATGCTATTGAAGCAGCTTTAGCGGCTAAGCCGGCATGGGAAAACATGCCGTGGCAGGAGCGTGCCGCGATCTTCTTAAAGGCTGCCGATCTTTTGGCTGGCCCGTACCGAGCGAAGATGAATGCGGCTACAATGCTCGGACAATCCAAAAATATTTTCCAAGCTGAGATTGATGCGGTAGCTGAGTTGTGCGACTTTTTCCGTTTTAATGCACAATACATGACGGAAATCTACCAAACGCAACCTGAAAGTGCTCCTGGTATTTGGAATCGCTTGGAGTATAGACCCTTGGAAGGCTTTATTTTTGCGATTACTCCATTCAACTTCACGTCTATCGCTGGTAACCTTTGCGGTGCTCCAGCCATGATGGGGAACACGGTCGTTTGGAAGCCAGCAGAGACCCAAATCTACAGTGCTGCCGTGATCATGGAGGTTTTACAAGAGGCAGGGCTGCCTGATGGAGTCATTAATCTGATCTATGTGGATGGACCAATGGCAGGTGACATTATCTTCTCTCACAAAGATTTTGCGGGCTTACACTTCACTGGAAGTACGGGGGTCTTCCAACATCTCTGGAGCACCATCGGAAAGAACATTAACAAGTACCGATCTTATCCGCGCATTGTTGGAGAGACAGGTGGAAAAGACTTCGTAGTAGCGCATCCAAGTGCAGATCCTAAGGCTGTGGCAGTGGCCCTTATTCGAGGTGCTTTCGAGTTTCAAGGACAGAAATGTAGTGCCGCTTCCAGGTCCTATTTACCTAAGAGTCTCTGGAACAAAATTGAAAAATATTTATTAGAAGATATTGCTTCTATTAAAATTGGTACTCCAGAAGATTTTACTAACTTTGTTAATGCTGTCATTGACGAACGAGCCTTTGACAAAATTTCCGGATATATAGCAAGAGCGAAAAAAGATCCAAAAGCCACTGTAATAGCGGGCGGTACATATGATAAATCAAATGGATATTTTATTGATCCTACGATTATCGTTACTACTGATCCTAACTATACAACGATGGAAGAGGAGATCTTCGGACCTGTTCTAACGATCTATGTTTATGAAGATGATCAGTTCGAAGAGACGCTTGAATTAGTAGATTCTACTTCTCCATATGCGCTGACAGGAGCCATCTTTTCCCAAGATAGAGCTGCTACCGTACTTGCCACAAAACGCTTACAACAAGCCGCTGGAAATTTCTACATTAATGACAAACCGACAGGTGCAGTAGTAGGGCAACAGCCTTTTGGTGGTGCCAGAGCTTCTGGAACGAATGATAAAGCGGGTTCGGTTTTGAATTTATATCGTTGGGTTTCTCCCCGTACGATTAAAGAGAATTTTGTGTCACCAAAGGATTATCGATATCCTTTCTTGACTGAAGAATAGTTCCACATTGTTGGAACAATCTTGCTAATAACAAATTGTCATTGGGTGTCTTCCGGTTAACACTGGAAGATGCCCTTTCTTTTTTAAGGAAAGTACAAATCATGCAAGAGGTAAGCGCCTACAGACTACCTGCCGAATGGGAACCGCAAAGTGCCATTCAATTTACTTGGCCAAACGAAAGAATGGATTGGGGAAAAGATGCTTTGGCCGTCCAAGATCGGATTCATGAGTGTATCACTTTGATCGCCGAAGATCAACCTGTGATTGTTGCCGGGCAAGATCAAAATCTCATACGTCAACAACTGTCGGATATTCCTATTGAACGCTTGCATATCGTGGAAGTACATTCCAACGATGTTTGGGCGAGAGATCATGGCCCTATCACAGTAATGTATGAAGGACAACCGATATTGTTAGACTACCAGTTTAATGGTTGGGGGGCAAAATACCCAGCATCACTGGACAATCAGGTCACTAAGCATCTGTGCGAGTCAGGCTTGTTTGAGCAAGTTGAAAGGCGTGAACTGTCATTGGTGTTGGAGGGCGGGGCTATTGAAAGTGATGGGCAAGGAACAATTATCGGTTCTACTGACTGTTTGCTAGATAAAAATCGGAATCCCAATGAGGATTGGGATGAGCTGATTGCACAGCTCAAAGGGCAGCTCGGGGCTACTAGGGTTTTAACATTGCCAAGCGGCCAATTAGCAGGAGATGACACTGATGGGCATATTGATACCATTGCTCGCTTTTGTGCACCAAATACCATTGCTTACGTGCAAGGTAAGGATCCGAGAGATGAACATTTTGAATTCTTACAATCGGTTGAACGAGAAATCATGCAGTGGAGAACACTGGCAGGACAACCTTATTCCTTAGTACCTTTACCCTTGCCAGATCCTTGTTTTCACCCAGAGGATGGTCATCGACTACCGGCCACTTATGCCAATTTCATTATTTCCAACAAATACGTGATTGTGCCGACCTATCAGCAGGACAAGGATCAACTGGCGATAGATCGCTTGTCCCAAGTTTTTCAAAACAGGAAGGTGGTGGTGGTAGATGCGCTCCCGGTGATCAAGCAACATGGATCGTTGCACTGCCTTTGTATGCAATATCCTAAGGGCGTTTTAAGTGAAAAGATATGAGTAACATTAAAGTTGGTTTAGTTCAGCACACCTGTGGCTCGCAAAAATCGGCCAACATTTCAGATAGTTTGGCTGCCATTGCAGAAGCTGCCACGGCTGGAGCTGAATTAGTGGTCTTGCAGGAACTGCATTGTAGTCCTTACATCTGTCAGGTGGAAGAAGTGGAGCAATTTGATTGGGCAGACCCGATTCCAGGATTGACCGTGCAAACCTTTGCTGAGGCAGCAAAACGACATGAAATAGTTTTGGTGACCTCCCTCTTCGAAAAAAGAGCGCCTGGTCTATACCACAATACTGCTGTAGTATTTGAAAAGGACGGTAGCATCGCCGGAAAATACCGCAAAATGCACATCCCTGATGATCCAGCCTATTATGAGAAATTCTACTTCACTCCTGGCGATCTAGGATTTGAACCGATAGATACCAGTGTTGGCCGATTAGGTGTACTGATCTGTTGGGACCAATGGTATCCGGAAGCAGCGAGGTTAATGGCGCTGGCTGGTGCTGAATTGCTGATCTATCCTACCGCAATCGGATACGAAACCACTGATGAAGAGGCGGAACAGCAACGGCAACTGGACGCTTGGCGGAGTATTCAGCGGGGTCACGCCGTAGCGAACGGCTTACCAGTTGTTTGTGTAAATCGAACGGGCTTTGAGCCAGACTGGAGCGGCCAAACTAAGGGTATTCACTTTTGGGGACGAAGCTTTGTGGCTGGGCCACAAGGGGAAATACTTTTTGAAGCGCCACAGGATAGGGCCTGCACAAAAGTGATTGAAATTGATAAAGATCGTACGGAAGCGGTTCGTCGCATTTGGCCATTCTTTCGCGATCGCAGAATCGACGCCTACCAAGGTTTATTGAAACGATATCTAGATTAATAAGACGCCACGTGCTTGCATCAAGGCCACCTTTTGCAAGGCC
>ENA-UENX01000680-UENX01000680.1-marine-metagenome-genome-assembly--contig:-NODE-680-length-9691-cov-142.188031_pt1 | contig 9691 bp, 7 predicted proteins | sample MGYA00237875_ERZ529327 | MGnify/ENA primary metagenome ERZ529327 (study PRJEB26372, sample SAMN05368347) | marine metagenome | biome: cultured habitat; feature: ocean water; material: water; isolation...
CTCACGTCCGGTTCTGAAGACGAGTCGGGTAGGTTAGCTTAACTGGCGAATGTTTAACTAGGAACCACTAGGTTTAACTTTTAGATGAAATAAGACATTTGAATGATTTTGTTTGGACTGAAGAGGAATAATCTCTTGGGCTGCTGGTGCACTTAAGTTAATCATTAAAAATTTTTTTTTACTTACAAGTATATTTAAGGAGTTTGTTCGAGGATAATTATTTTGACAATTAATAATGTCATCCTCTCTAAGATACTCTTTATTTTTTAACTCAATTAATACTAGAGGAATAACTTCTGATATCTCTAATTGTTTCAGTGCAAGAAACTCACCCATGTTACTATTTCGTTGAGGAAAGAGTGCACATTGTTTGAAGGATAAGGTTTGTTGTCCATGTTAGTATTTTGGTTTGACCATGGTAAAGGATGGCAAAGGACAAATATATCGGACTGCCTCCTAATTAATTCCCATCTTTCCTGAGTTATAAGTTGATGCTCCTGAGCCTTGACGGATAGACTAACTCATGCATGTTTTTTCAGCGAACCATGTAGTAAGAGTTTTGAGATTAATTTTAAGATCGCTTTTCGCCCAAATAAATTATTGGAGCTGATATTCAATTCCTTCTCAGGAGTTCCCATGGAACATCTCTACTATTGTAGTCTACCCATAAGAAACCGCTGTAATCAATAAAGTTGTAAGTATAATACCAAATCAGCAAGAAGTGTGAGAAGGTTTTATTAAAGTTACAGCCCTTGTTCAATAAGGAATCAAGGAAAAAAAAGGCTTTTAAATGTATTATGATAAGTTGGATACAGACATAAAGAGATATTCTAAAAATTCAAAACATTTGTCTGATCAAGATTTAGATACAGCATATGATCGGATATCATAAGTACGAAAGGTGAATAGTAAAACTCTTGTATTGTGGCTATTTTTCCCGTAAATTTGACCTCAAAGTTGGGAGTAAGTGTTGTATTGAGTTAAGCATTATATAATAGCCGGATTTTGGATAAAATCTAAAATACAAATATAGCTTTAGTGAAAAAATGAAAAAGTATTATATGAGCTTCGGTTGATAGAGGAAACACTGGACTATAATTTATAAAAAAAAATTCTAACTTCATAGTCCATCACTTACAGGGGGGGGGTGCTTAAACTTGTTTTGCTATCTGACCTCAAATATCTCTCTAGCTATGCTATTAGTTCACTTAGTACTTGCTAAACTTGCTAGTTGTTGAGAATCAAGAATTATTATTTGAAGATCTAATTTATTCCATTATTGTCTGTTGTCGAATTTTTTTTGTGGCTGATAAAAAATGTTGTAAAATATGTTATAATGATAAAGAAAATATTAAGTTAAAATTGATAACATTAAAGATACTATTAGTCTGTACAAAATTGCTAGTGCCTTTTAGATTATACATCTGTATGTGTATCTAGATGGAAGGAGCCTCTAGCTGGAGGGCATAGTGAGGCCATGATAATTGGACTATGTGCCATTACTACTGCTAGAGAGGGAAATCCAAAAGTAATTATTCTAGGGAAAAATAGTATTGTAATTATATGTTATTAAAATACGGGTGCGTTTACAGAAAATAATGCAGATTACTTATAGTCTAGGCTAAAGGAAAGTGAAGCTATGGGAAGAAGAGGACGTCAGCTAGCCAAATTATATTATGGTGGGTCTTGGGTATATTGGGATATTTTGGGTATTATGAAGAATTCAAAATCAGAGAGTTTTAATCTAGCTAGTAATGATGCTCTAAAATAGATTTCCATTGTTGAGCGTAAAGTATAGTTCAATATTTGAATGTTGTCCCAAGTGTAGTCGCCCTCATGTTGCTAAGGATAGATTTGTGGGACAAAAATCAAGCTTCAAGTGCAAATCCTGATGCTACTAGTTCATAACTGAAAATATAAAGTGGGGGTGAAATTATGGATGAATCTTGAAGTAGTTCTCCTCTACATAAGTGGTCTTTAGAAGAATGCTATTTCTCAAAATCTTGAGGTTTTTACTTAATCAGCCCTGTATTGGGTAAAGAACTTTCCCAGAGGTAACTCGTGAAAAGCGGGAGCCGGAAAAGATAATTTTAGTGGAGTTGAATCAGTTATGGTATTTTGTGGAGTCAAAAAAAACGGGTTTGGATCTCAATATACTATGACCGTGATCATCAGTGACTAATGGATAGGGGGTTAAGAGATCGTGATAGTGAGACTTAATGAAGACTGCTCGAACCCTTGATTAATAGGAGACGACAGTGTATTGTACAGATTATTGGAAGGGCTTTGAAACTTGTCTTGGAGAAAAGAAAGATGCGCATCATTTGGCAACCAAAACAAAAACTAAGAAAATTGAAGGAATAACTGAAACAATAAGTATTGGCTTGCTCGCTTTAGGGGAAAAATAAAGGTCTTCTCCTAGAATATGAAAATGCTGGAGCTCATCATGGCGTCATTGAGTAGGTTTAAGGTAAAAATAGTAGTATTGACTTGGGTGCTAACTGGAGGCTAAGATTATTAAGTTGCTCTCCATTGTATCAAGTTTCAAATAACGTTAAAATCTAATTCATTCTATTGTTCAATTTGTTATGTAGTTTTGCTTTAAGGAATTCACAAAACAATTGGCCAAGTTTTCAATTTGAGTAAATCAATTAGGGTTTGCCAAAAAAGTCTGATTAGTGAGGCTAAGGAATGAGTAATGCTCAATGGTTGCAGGATGTTAATTTTTCTGCATTTTTCCCACTCAGGTCAGGGAAAATACTAATTTTTAGCCAATTTTTAAATATTAATTTTGTAGTTTTTTGGCACTTTTATCAAGGTTGAGCAGGACTTAAACTGATGTTTCATCAGGATTCTATGTTTATTCAGCTAGCTCTAATTAATGATGCAGGATGGGGACAGTTCCTATCTATTTTGACTGTCAAAGCTGAAAATGCTGGACAAAAAACAATAACTGTAACTCCAAATGCTATAAGTCAAGATTGCTCAAATTGTCGAGAAATAGTCCCTAAAGACTTATTAGGGAGAAGCTATTCCTGTCTATACTGTGACATTGTTATGTGTCGCGATGAAGAGGCAAACAGAAATATAAAATATAGGGGGGTGGGGCATCTCGTCCTTCGCATATCGCCTGTATCCTAGGCAACAGCCGGGCTAGTAAGGGATAAACTTACATTATACTGCAAGGTTAATGTGAAAGTATGTCAAATGAAAACTTCTATATAAAGGAAGAGAAAAAAAATAAGGTTTCAAGCCTCTGTGCCCTTTTAAGGGAATGAAAAAACATTCGATTCAGTATTTGCAGGCTCTAGTTTGAGTTGAAGGTGCTGATAGTTGATTAATGATAACTTATAACTGACATGAATCAATCTCATACAAATCTCAAAGCGGATCAAGGAACTTATCAAGGCCAAAGATGGTTGGTAGAAGAACGGGATGCCTGTGGAGTAGGTTTTATTGCTCACCCATCAGGGAAAAAAAGCCATGAAATTATATTGAAAGCTTTGCCTGCTTTAACTTGCTTAGAGCATCGCGGTGGTTGCAGCGCAGATAAAGATTCAGGGGATGGAGCGGGTCTAATGACTCAAATTCCTTGGGAGTTGCTGTCAGAAAACTTAGAGTTAAACCCTGATAACTGTGGTGTAGGAATGATATTTTTGCCCCAAACGGAAAAAAAGGCGGCAATAGTACGTCAGATAATTGAAAAAAAAATCAGGAACGAAGGTCTAGAGGTCGTGGGTTGGCGAGTTGTACCAGTTGTACCAGAAAGATTAGGAGTACAAGCTAAAATAAATCAACCACAGATAGAACAAATTGTTGTCAGTTCAGATAAGTTGCAAGGGGATGAGTTGGAGCGATCGCTTTATTTAATCCGTCGTAATATTGGACGTGTGATAGAAGAAGAAGGTTTGAGCTGGGGAATAGATACTTATATTTGTTCATTTTCTTGTCGCACTATTGTATACAAAGGTATGGTGCGCTCTGCGGTTCTGGGAGAATTTTACACAGACCTGAAAAATCCAGCTTATAAAAGTTCGTTTGCGGTTTATCATCGACGCTTTAGTACGAATACGATGCCCCGATGGCCTCTTGCCCAACCTATGCGCTTACTCGGTCACAATGGAGAAATTAACACTCTATTGGGAAACATTAACTGGATGAGAGCACGGGAGGCAAGTCTGAGTTCTTCTTTATGGGAGTCACGACTAGATGAGTTGAAACCTTTTGTTGATAATCAAAATAGTGATTCGGCAAATCTAGATAATGTGATGGAATTAATGGTGCGTTCAGGAGGTAGTCCACTAGAAGCGTTGATGATCATGGTGCCAGAAGCATATAAAAATCAGCCAGATTTGATAGACTATCCAGAAATTACTGATTTTTACGAATATTATAGCGGTTTGCAGGAAGGCTGGGATGGTCCGGCACTGTTAGCGTTTAGTGATGGTAAACAAGTGGGGGCAGCTCTAGACCGGAATGGTCTGCGACCAGCACGTTATTGCATTACTAATAATGATCTAGTTATTGTAGCATCGGAAGCAGGAGTAGTTGAGATACCAGAAAAAGAAATACTTGAAAAAGGTCGCCTCGGTCCTGGACAAATGATTGCTGTAGATTTAAGGACTAATGAAATTCTCAAAAATTGGGAGATTAAAAAACGCATCAGTGGACAACAACCCTATAGAGAATGGTTAAAAAACAGAAAGCAGATCATAAAGCAACCATTTATAGCAAATTCTCAACTAGAATCACAAAGTTTACTGCAACTACAAACAGCATTTGGTTATAGTTTAGAAGATCTGGATCTAATCATTACTGATATGGCAAATTTAGGGAAAGAACCAACATTTTGTATGGGTGATGATATTCCCTTAGCAGTGCTTTCGGGACGTCCTCATTTGCTATATGACTATTTTAAACAAAGGTTTGCTCAAGTGACAAATCCTCCTATTGATCCGTTGAGGGAGGGAATGGTTATGTCGCTGAATATGTTGCTGGGTAAGCGTGGTAATTTATTAGAGGTTAGTGGGGAAAATGCACGGTTATTAAAGGTGGAATCACCTGTATTAAATGAGTCAGAATTAAAAGCAATTCGGGATTCAGAATTTGCTACAGAAACTATTTCTACTATATTTGCTGTAGCTGATGGGCCAGAAGGTTTGAACAGGGCAGTGAAGAGTTTGTGCGATCGCGCAGTAAAAGCGGTTGAGAATGGTAAGGAAATTCTGATTTTATCTGACAAATGTGACGGGGGAATAAATGCAGATTTTACTTATATTCCACCTCTGTTAGCTGTAGGTGCGGTTCACCATCACTTGATTCAAGAACGGTTGCGGATGAAAGCATCTTTGGTGGTGGAAACAGGTCAGTGTTGGAGTACTCATCACTTTGCTTGTTTAATTGGTTATGGAGCTAGTGCGGTTTATCCTTATTTAGCATTAGAGTCTGTGCGTGCTTGGTGGTCTAGTTCCAAGGTGCAAAACCAAATGGAACGGGGTAAAATTACAAAAATTACTATTGAGGAAGCTCAGAAAAATTATCGCCAAGCAGTGGAAGCAGGGTTATTAAAAATTCTGTCGAAAATGGGAATTTCTTTGTTGTCTTCTTATCAGGGGGCACAGATTTTTGAGGCTATTGGTATTGGTGGAGATTTATTAGAGTTAGCTTTCCGAGGAACTACTTCTAGGATAAGTGGTTTAACTGTGCCAGAGTTGGCACAAGAGGTGATTTCTTTCCACGGTCGGGGGTTCTTAGAACTGAATATTAAAAAGCTGGAAAATTATGGGTTTGTGCAATATCGCCCTACTGGGGAATATCACATGAATAGTCCGGCAATGGCAAAAGAGCTTCATAAGGCAGTTACTGCGATTAATGGTAGTAATGGTAATGGTAAAAATATAGATCTAACGGAGTATGATCACTATGAAGTTTACCGGAAATATTTGCAAGAGCGACCAATAACGGCTTTGCGGGATTTGTTAGATTTTCATAGCTCTTCGCCTTCTATACCTCTTGAGGAAGTGGAACCGGCAGCAGAAATAATGAAGCGTTTTTGTACTGGTGGAATGTCCTTGGGATCGTTGTCACGGGAGGCACATGAAACTTTGGCGATCGCAATGAACCGAATAGGGGGTAAGTCTAATTCTGGGGAAGGTGGAGAAGATCCTACAAGATTTAAAATCTTAAATGATGTTGATAATCAAGGTTTGTCTCAGTTATTCCCTCATCTCAAGGGACTGCGAAATGATGATACTGCTTCTTCTGCTATTAAACAGGTTGCTTCTGGTCGGTTTGGTGTGACTCCAGAATATCTGATGAGTGCTAAACAGATTGAAATTAAAATTGCTCAGGGGGCAAAGCCGGGTGAAGGTGGTCATTTACCTGGTAAAAAGGTGAGTGCTTATATTGCTAAACTACGTGGTTCTAAACCTGGGGTTTCTTTGATTTCGCCTCCTCCTCACCATGATATTTATTCTATTGAGGATTTGGCACAGTTAATTTTTGATCTCCACCAAATTAATCCTAATGCTGGTGTTTCTGTGAAGTTAGTTGCAGAAATTGGTATCGGTACTATTGCGGCTGGTGTAGCTAAAGCTAACGCTGATATTATTCAGATATCTGGTCATGATGGGGGTACTGGTGCTTCTCCTCTGAGTTCAATTAAGCATGCTGGTGGTCCTTGGGAATTAGGTTTGACTGAGGTACATCGGGTATTGATGGAAAATCAACTGCGCGATCGCGTTCTTCTTCGGGTAGATGGTGGCCTAAAAACTGGTTGGGATATAGTTATGGCTGCTTTGATGGGTGCTGAAGAGTTTGGTTTTGGTTCTATTGCTATGATTGCTGAAGGCTGTATTATGGCTAGAATTTGTCATCTTAATACTTGCCCAGTTGGTGTGGCAACTCAGCAGGAGAAGTTGCGTAATAAGTTTACTGGGGTGCCTGAAAATGTAGTCAATTTCTTCTGGTTTATTGCTGAGGAAGTACGAACTATTTTGGCTAGGTTGGGTTATCGTTCCCTCAATGAAATTTTAGGCCGTGCTGATTTGCTGAAAGCACGGGAAAATGTGAAGTTAGTTAAGACAGAAAGTTTGAATTTAAGTTGTTTGCTTAAGTTGCCAGATACTCGTAATAACCGTGGTTGGTTAAACCATGATACTGTTCATAGCAATGGTCCGGTTTTAGATGATGTGCTATTGGATGATGAGAAAATTCAAGGTGCAATTTGCAACCAGGGTATTGTTTATAAGACGGGAATAAAGGTGGTTAATACTGACCGTACTGTGGGAGCAAGGTTGGCAGGAGCGATCGCTTCTCGTTATGGGAATACTGGTTTTGAAGGGTTGATTAATCTCACGTTTAATGGTAGTGCTGGTCAGAGTTTTGGTGCGTTTAATTTGCCAGGAATGACGTTAGTATTGGAAGGTGAGGCTAATGATTATGTTGGTAAGGGAATGCATGGTGGAGAGATTATTATTAAACCACCTGCAGAGGGACGTTATAACTCAGAGGAAAATGTGATTGTTGGTAATACCTGTTTATATGGTGCGACTGGTGGTATTCTCTTGGCTAATGGTCAAGCTGGGGAACGTTTTGCTGTTCGTAATTCTATGGCTAAGGCTGTTATTGAAGGTGTTGGAGATCATGCCTGTGAGTATATGACTGGTGGTGTTATTGTTTGCTTGGGTAAGGCGGGCCGTAATGTTGGTGCTGGTATGACTGGGGGAATTGCTTATTTCTTTGATGAGGATGGTGATTTTCCGGCTAGGGTGAATAATGAAATTGTTTCTATTCAGCGGGTGTCTACATCAGCAGGTGAGGCGCAGTTGAAAGAGTTGATTTCATTACATTTTGGAAAGACTGGTAGTCCAAAGGCAAAGATGATCTGGGCTAATTGGTCTGAGTGTTTGCCGAAGTTTTATCAAGTTGTACCTCCTTCTGAAGCTGATACGGCTGTAGCAAAGGTTGAGACTGGAAGTCAGGCTGTTGTTAAGGTATAGCTTCTGTTGATTATTAAATAATTTGGGGGCGATCGCTATTTATCGCCCCTTTTTTAGTTTTTGGTTTTTAGTTATTGGTTATTGGTTGAATAGTTACCCTTGGGAAGCTCTTATGATGAGGTAGGAGGGTAAATAAAAGGTTGACAGAATCTATGATTATCTTTTATAATCTTTGGTTATTTTGTACAGTTTATGATCATGACTAGTCGATTTATTAAAATAGGTGCAGCTGCAGAGTTATTAGGGGTGTCTGTTGATACACTCCGAAAATGGGAGGTGTCTGGAGAATTGATACCAGACCGAAAAAGTCAGGGTGGTACTAGGTTCTATGATTCTTCTAAGCTTATCAATTTAGGAAGTGCAGATAGTCCTACTATTTGTTATGCGAGGATCAGTAGCCACGAGCTAAAATTAGATTTAGAAAGGCAACAGGGAATACTAGAGGCTTATTGTGTTAGTCAAGGGTGGAAATTTGAAATGATTCAAGATTTAGGCTCTGGTATGAACTATCACAAAAGTGGGTTACAAAAATTATTAGAAAAAATCTTAAGAAAGCAAACTAAACGATTAGTATTAACTCATAAAGATAGGTTGTTAAGATTTGGTGCTGAGTTGATATTTTCTGTTTGTGAACTTCAGGGGATCGAGATAGTTGTTATTAATAAAGGTGAGCAATTACGTTTTGTTGAAGAAGAACTAGCTCAAGATTTACTAGAAGTTATCACGGCTTTTTCGGCTAGGCTTTACAATTCTAAATCGAAAAAGTCTAAAGCACTATTACAAAGATTACAAGAAGAAGTTAATACAGTTGTGAGAAATATTGATAATAATATTACTAAAATTAAAAGCTAAACTACACTCAAATAACCTGCAAAAAACTTTGTAGTTTAACACTTTGGTGTGGCTTTTTATGTTTGGAATTTTTGAGTGATGGTTTCCTAGTTTTAAGACTTGCTCTAACTGTGAAAAACTGAAATAATTTCTGTCTTGAACGGGGCGTTTGATGAACGGTGAAAATTGTGGTTTTAGTTGCGCTCAAGATTTAAATGCTAGTTTGAATTAAGCTCAGGCGGGTAGTTTTTCCCCGTGTGCTGGAGGCTCTGGAAATTCGGACGTTGCCAGGTAGAAATAGGAATAGAACAGCCTATCTAAATATTATCAAAGGTTGATATAAATAATTGTAGGTTTTTTAGAATTTAGTACAAATATTCTAAAAAAAAAGCTACTCTTTAATGCAACTTCAGCTATTAAATAATAAATATTAGTTTAATGCTTTTTTATTTATTTAAAGCAATTTAATGTCTATTATTATTTGTTTTGCTTCTGTTTTGCTGATTACTAATATTAAATTTAATGATAATTTACTTGCTTTTTGTGTAGCAATAATAAAATGAAAATAGTATCCTGGCGCCAGGAAAGGATTAATCAAATATTTATCTGAAGGCTTATTTTAAGTTTTATTAAGAAAAGCAGGTAACTTATGTATTTGGCTATAAAAATGGGTGTTGTAGTTGGCCGAGTCAGGATAAGAGCTATAAAATAAAAGGATGTCTTGTGTAACACAAGGCTATAATTTTCAGCTTTGGCCGTTTATTATAGATTAAAGTACTATGCTGTCTGGAACAACCCTGAGAAACCGTTATAAAATCATCAAACCTTTGGGTAGTGGAGGTTTTGGGGATACCTATTTG
>ENA-UENX01000681-UENX01000681.1-marine-metagenome-genome-assembly--contig:-NODE-681-length-9681-cov-3.346082_pt1 | contig 9681 bp, 3 predicted proteins | sample MGYA00237875_ERZ529327 | MGnify/ENA primary metagenome ERZ529327 (study PRJEB26372, sample SAMN05368347) | marine metagenome | biome: cultured habitat; feature: ocean water; material: water; isolation...
TACCCTTGGCAATGAATGTGAGATTGTGGGAGCTTCTGATCCAGGAATCGTTCAGGTGATTGAAAGTATAGAACCTATGCAAGGATTAGATGCTGTCGATGTCAGCGTCACGCCAACCGTCAAATTCTTAGTCCCTGTGGAGGAAAACTATCAATTCACTAATCTCAATGGCGAGCAGGAAACTTATCGAGTCCGACTGGATCAAAGCAAGAGTTTTATTTCCTTGAATGGAAATCACGTAAAAGGGCGCTTCATAGTATCTCATGACCATCTATCTGCTCAATTCATCCCAGAGCAAATTTTACCTGGAACAACTGATGCTGACTTTATAGTTAGCGTGTACTTCGAAGAGAAACGGAGTAATGGATGGTATCCTATCGCAGCAAATGGAGAAGTGGTCATAGAACGTGATACCTTGACTTTCATGACGGGACCTGGTCTGGAGTACATCCCAGATCAAAACATCACCGCAAGCTATCCACTCGATGGACAGTACAATTTCTACAAGAATGAAAACGAATTAGGAAAGGGGTATATCCTCCTGGCTCGAGCACAGCCTGATCTGCTTTTGCAAGTTCCCACTGGAATTCGACAAGAGTTGTGGTTGACTAAGAGCCAGGAGTTTTCCTACACCGCTGTTCCGGCAGAAGTAAATGCAAAAGGCAATGAAATCTACTACAATTTCCCGGAAGGGGCGCTTGAACACGATCAAATTTATAAACTGGAGATCGTTCAATTGAATGAAGAGACTGACGAACATCAGGTCCTATACGTATGGTACTTCCGAACTAGTAAGTATGCATCTTTGGCCGAAAAACTGGCTCAATTCTCTTATTTACCCTTAGGTAGTCGAGGAGGTGTCATTGCCAAAGGTACATTGGACGAACCTTTCGGAGCGGAAGAACTTGGTTTAGGCGGTTACCCTGCACAACTAGAACTTACTGCTGATATAAGTAGTACTTGGTACCAACAATCTGCTATTGAACAAATGTTTGACGAATTCCCGCACACGGTCACTGGCTGCGTCACCACCGAGGAAGTAAGCCTGATGGAACATGAGCATGCGGACGATATATCCAAGGCCATACACCTCGGCCAACAAATTGATGTACCAAAAATTGATAGGACCATCTTTGATCACCCCGACAATTTGCTAGCATCTGGCTCCAATGAATTCTACCTGAATTACCTGCCACCTAATGTGGTACAACAACTATACAATCAACTATCTGCTGATGTTGAATCAATCTTGACCGCAGGCATGGCCTACTTTGACACCGATAATACCCAAGTATTTGCTGGTGGATTAGTAAATGATTTCACTAACAATACGCCAAATGAAAGCACAGGGCCTCTCACTTTGGAACAACTGGGACAAAGTTGTCCCAGCTTGCTTCCGTTGATCCATTTTAGTCAGCAAGAGTTAGAAGATCTTTTCCCTGGTACTTATCCTGTCCAAATACGCTACAGGTTCCCAGGATTGGATTCATATGGTTCTACGCTCAACTTCTTACTGGAAAAAACAGACACTACTCAATAACGCAATCTCATGACAAGAGCAAGACAATATACTGTAGCAACCATTATTATCGGGGTAATCCTTGCCTGGCAAATTCCTTTGCGGGGCCAGGACACCCTATTTATTCATGCGCTATCCGAGTATGGAAGCGAAAAAATCAAGCTGCGTTGGGCTCCTGCAGATGCCTTGCTTTGGAAGTACGCCAATCAACATGGATATCAAATTGAACGAGTCACCATAAGCAATCAGCAAGGGGAAAGGCTTTCGCCGGAGCAACGCTTGACCTCCGCCAAAAAATGGGGACCTATCCTCCCATACCGACCAGAAACTTGGCAAGAGATGATTGATACCAGTGAATTGGCGGGGATGGGAGCTGCGGCTCTGTATGGAGAGAATCTAGCCATACAAGAGCTTTCTGATAACTCCTTAGTTCAAACTTACCAAAGGTCTCAAATGGAACAGACCCGATTCGGATTTGGACTCCTAGCAGCTGATCAGGACTGGGCGGTTGCCCAAGCGATGGGCCTAGCCTTTGAAGATGACCAAATCGAAAAAGGAAAAACTTATTTATACACCATCTATCCAGCAGTTCCTGCACAATCATTCAACGTCCATGCGGCAAATGTATTGGTTAACCCTACACATCATCAATCTTTACCTATACCCACTGGACTCCAAGCACAATTTGGAGATAAGATGGTTTTCTTGGAATGGGATGCGAACAGTAAACAGGTGTTTAGTAGTTATAGTGTGGAAAAATCTCTTGATGGGGGGCATCAATTTGTGACCGTAAATTCCCTTCCGGTTATACCAAGTGCTCAGAAAGGGGGAAAGGTCTTAATGGCTTTTTACCGGGATAGCCTGGCCGAGAACTTTCAGAAAATAGTGTATAGAATTCGTGGCAGGACTGTATTTGGAACATTCAGCAATCCTTCAGATACAATTTCAGGTTTTGGGAAACCGCAAAGACTGGAAGCCAATATAGGTATTCATAGAATTGAAGAGATAGAAGCCAGATCCCTAAAAATCCATTGGGATTTCCCAAAGAACTTGAATCAACACCTGGAGGGATTCGATGTATACCGGGCTAGAAAAAAGCAGGGACCTTTCAAAAAGCTAACCCCCATCTCCATCAAGGCCATGGAAAGAGCATATTTGGATGATTCTCCATTTACCAGTGGCTACTACAAAATAGTTGCCAAGGACATATATGGTCACAAATACGAATCTTACTCCAAGTTAGGTCAACTCCAGGATGAAACACCTCCTGCTCCCCCAACTGGCCTTGTAGGTGCTTTGGATAAGGATGGAGTAGTAAGCTTGAGCTGGAATCACAGTCCAGAGGATGACTTAATGGGATATCGAGTGTTTCGTTCCAACCAGAAGGATGGCTATTACAATCAAGTCACCTCCTATTTTACCAGGGACACCGTCTATAGCCATTCGGTGGATATGAGCACCACCTCTTCTAAAATATACTATAAAGTTATTGCCTTGGATTTCAGAGAAAACTACTCACAAAAATCCATTTTCTGTGAAATCATGAGACCAGATCTTGTTCCTCCTATTGCTCCGGTTTTGCGACAGGCTTTACCTACTGATGACGGTATTGCCTTATCCTGGATTTCGAGTACTAGCCCTGATCTTCTGCAACATCAAATACAACGGAAGAAAATCTCGGATGAGGACTGGAAAGTAATATTTGAATGGCCGGCTAATGCACACTGTGCCAAATTCAAGGATGTTCAACTTGACCTGAAGGAGGACTACAACTACCGGGTAGTCGCTTATGATAGTGTGGAATTGACAAGTTACTCCAAGATCGTCACTGCACGGCAACTAGACAAGGGGCGACGATCTGGGATTGAGAACTTTCAGGTCCAGCAAAGTGTGGATGGAGCTGTGGTCCAATTAGAATGGACCTACCCGCCCAGTCCTGAGCTGCATCAATTCATCATTTATCGGGGTAAAGTAGGAGAACCCTTGCGAACACTGCATACACTCAGGCTTGATGATGGGGCATCCGAAAATGATCTTACGGCAGCAACATTTAGGGCATATCGATATCAGGACAAGGCCATTAAAGACAGGCAGACCTATAATTATCAGATCATAGCGAAACATAAGGGCGGCGGGCATTCTCCCCTAAGTCTCACCCGATCCATTCATATCAAGTAAGACACGTACTACAGGAAAATCTAGTAAAAATAGCTAAGCATGAAGACGCTCTCTCTTCTACTGTGCAGCTTGTTCTGCATTCAATTTGTATTGGCCAACACGAGTAATTGCGACAATGTGGATAGTCCAGGAAGGATCTATCATAACCAGTCCACCAATGCTATCGTCAAATTTTGTGATGCCTGGCAACCTGCCCCCATCAACGAAACACTAGCTGCATCCGGAGGAAGTGGCGGTGCCATCCAGTACCAGTGGCAATATCAAAGAGAAGGTTATAACTGGAATGATCTTAGCATTCCTGAGGGCCAGAACAATGCGCTGAATCTTGGACAAACCAGTGTAATTCAATATCTAAATAATCATGGTGTATCGAACAACCAAACCGTCAGTTTCAGAAGAGGAGCGCGACGACCAGGTTGTCTAAATTACAACTACACCAATGAGGTGCTATACCAAGTTTATCCCAATGTCAGTGATGACGTTGATGTGACCCAGGGAGGTATATTTTGTGACTACACCTTAGATGAACACTGCCTGTCCATTGGTCTAGGTAACGCCCATGACACCCATGAGTTCCTTTGGCGATTTTCCTACGACAATGAGAACTGGATTTATACCTCTACTGAAGTTCCCGCGGACTACTGCTACCCTTCGGGTACGACAGCCTATATTTCTGCCGGCTCTCGCTTGATTGGTTCTCCGTGCGACTACATTTTTAAGCCCTCTCTTGAAGTCATCACTTATCGTACGCCAGAACTCCATCTTGAAATCGTTCCAGTTAGCTGTCAGGGAGAAAATGATGGTGAGATCCTCGTATCAGATATTAGTGGCAACAGTGCTACCCTGACAGATCTATATTCTTATAGTATCAACAACGGTCAAAGCTGGCAGAGTAATCCGAGATTTACAGGCCTGTCTGAAGGTAGTTACACCATTCAGTTGCAAACTCAACACTGTAATTCCCACTCGATAAGTACAAGCCTGACATCTTCTCCCTCGCCCCAGCTAGAGGATGTTGAAGTTGAGCATGAATCCGACTGTGGCAATAATGATGGCTCCATTAGCCTATCCTTGATTGGTGGGACAGGAAGTTTTGAATATCGTCTGTCAAGCACACCTTGGCAAAACAGTCCGAATTTTGAGCATCTATCCGCTGGCAACTACGACTTGTACGCACGAAATCTAGATGGAAGCTGTGAGACCGATTTGGGGTCGACCTATATCCAGGGACCAAGTTCACCGACACTTTCAAACGTCTCGGTTAGCCCTCCTTCTGACTGCGGACTGGACAATGGTCAAATCCAAATTCAAGCTTCCGGGGGGCAAGGCCCCTTGAGCTACACCATTGACGATGGCAATAGTTGGAGCAATAACTCCGTATTCAACTCGATCCCTGCTGGACAGTATGAGGCTGGTGTCCGAAACCAAGATGGGACTTGTGAGCTATACCAGTCAGTAGACTTGGAGGCCCCAACTTCACCCATCATTGAATCTGTATCCAGCCAGAATCCCAGCAACTGCGGAAGCAGTAATGGGCAAATAAGTATCCAGGCTGATGGCCAGGGAAGTAACTTACAATATACCATTGATGGAGGGGCGAATTGGTCCGCTCAAAGTAATTTTACTGGCCTAGTGGCTGGTCTTTACGAAATTCAAGTAAGAAAGAGTGATGGAACTTGTGTCATTACTCATATCTCTCTGATTGAATTATCAGGACCTAGTGCTCCTGAAGTTTCAAGCATTCAGGTAGAGCAACCTTCGGATTGTCAAGTGGATGATGGTGAAATTAGCATCTTCCCTTCTTCCTCCAGTTGGGATTATTCGATTGATGGGGGAAATACCTGGCAAAAAGGATCAGGCATATTTTCAGATCTAGCTCCAGGAAGCTATGAGCCATATGTCCGGAATGGCGATGGGACTTGCCCTACCGCTGCAGGAACCGTGATAGAATTGAGCTACCCGAACCAGCCCGCGATTGTGTCAATAGATTACAATAATCCAACGGATTGGTGTACGACGGATGGCTACCTGTCAATCGACGCTACTGGTGGAGAAGAGGCGCTAGAGTACACACGAAATGGGATTATTTGGCAAAGCAGTCCAAATTTCTCCAGCTTAGGTACTGCCACCTTGAGCCCAGGAGTACGAAATGCGGACGGAAGCTGTGAAGTATTTTTTCCTGAAACGCTTCCTATTGCCTCCCCAGATCGTCCTACTATTGAGCACATCACCGATACTCCAGATAGCGGCTGCGGAGCTAATGACGGTTCAATCTTCATTGAAGCCACAGAGGGAATTGGTGAATTTGACTACTCGATAGATGGAGGGAACAACTGGCAAGGTTCTCCTTTTTTTGAAGGTTTGCCTTCTGACAATTATGATATTGTGGTCCGCAACCGGGATGGCTCTTGCCATGTCACAGATGATGTCTATGTGCCGGTACTTCTTATGCCCCGTATTAGGGACATTGATATTCAAACTCCAAGCGATTGTGGCTTAGCTGATGCTACTATCAGCATTTCTGGAGATCGGGGAACTGGTGATTTTCAATTCACAATTGATGCGGGTCAAACCTGGTCTTCGAGCAACACATTCACAGAACTGGCCCCAGGTGATTATTGGCTAGGCATTCGCAATTCGACTGGCTACTGCGAAGAATATGAAAATGCTGCCGTAACCATTTCCGAGCGCCCTCATAAAGTGATAACCGATGTAAATATAGAACAGCCTTCCGATTGCGATATCGATGACGGAGAAATCACCCTATTGGCGCAAGGAAATGGGGTGAGCGAATACTCGATAGATGGAGGGAACAGCTGGCAATCCAGTCGGACTTTCCGGGATTTAGCTCCGGGCACTTACGAACCGATCGTTAGAAATACAGACGGAACCTGCCCAAAACCTTACGGAGAGTCTTTTACATTGCTCTATCCTCCACGTCCAATCTTTGAAGATGTGATAGCAGACCCAACCTCCGACTGCGGGGAATCCGATGGCAGAATAGAGGTGATTGCAGGAGAGGGGATTGGCTCCTTCCAATACTCTATAAATGATGGCAATTCTTGGCAAAATTCCGCTGTTTTTACAGGTTTGAATGCCACGACCTACGGAAAACTAGCCATCAGAAATAGTGACGGCACATGTTACGAAGAATATGACGGGAGCGTACAGATCTCTCAGCCCCCAAAACCCACCTTTGAGGACATAGATATAGATCAACCCTCAGATTGTGACCTCGATGACGGTACCATACATATAATCGCAGATGACGGGATCGGAAGTTATCAATACACTTTTGATGGAGGACTCTCCTGGCAAGCACAAAATGAATTAAACAATTTAGAACCAGGATCTTATGATTTAGGTATTAGGAATAGCGATGGCACTTGTCCAATCTACGATAATGACCCAAGGCAATTATTCTATCCTCCAGAACCCTCAATCGAAGACGTAGACTTCGACCAACCTTCGGATTGCGATACCAATGATGGTACCATCAGCATTCAAGCCGCCAATGGAACCGGAAACTTCCAATATTCCATCGATGGGGGAAACTCCTGGAAAAACAATGGAAACTTCAATAACCTACAACCCGGTGACTATGCAATTGCTGTCCGAAATGCCAACGGAACTTGCTTCATCCTAGATAACCAGACCATAGAACTAGAGTATCCCCCAGAACCCTCAATCACAGATGTAGACTTCGATCAACCTTCCGATTGTGAAGTAAATGATGGTTCTATTTCCATTAGTGGTAACGAGGGAATGGGGAGTTTTTCTTTTTCGATCGATGGCGGAAATAGTTGGCATAGCTCAAACACATTCAATAATCTTGCCCCAGGGACCTACCAAATTGGAATTGCGAATGCCAATGGCACGTGTGAAGTCCTATCAGACAATCCGATCGAAATAAGCTATCCGGAAGCACCAGAAATCGTAGAGGTTATCGATCAAAACCCAGCGGGCTGTGGTTTCTCCGATGGTTCCATAGAAATTGCAACTAGTGGCGGTTCAGGCCCTACCTACTACTCGATTGACAATGGATCTTCCTGGTCCAACAATAATACGTTCACAAATCTGGCTCCAGGTGTATATACGATTAAGGTTCGAAATCAAGATCAAACTTGCGAGCAGATCTATGGTGAGATACAACTGACTGCCCCAAGTTCTCCTGCTTTCAGCAGTATAGAGCAAACGAGCCCAACGGACTGCGGCCTTAACAATGGTCAAATCGTACTTGGAGCTACCGATGGGACTGGAAATTATCAATATAGCGTAGATGGAGGCCAGAATTGGCAGAACAGTGGGACATTTACCAACCTCTCAGCAGGGCATTATGCGCCAAGCATCCGTAATAGTAATGGGACCTGCCAAGTAGACTATCAGGGCTCGGTGACATTAAATGAGCCCGAACCAGCTGATATAAACGGAGTAAATGCTGACCAACCGACAGATTGTGAACTTGATAACGGGCGCATTGAAGTATTCATTGACCAACCGGTTACTGGATTTCAATTCAGTATTGATGGAGGAAGTACTTGGCAAGCCAACCCAGTATTCCTTGATCTAGGCCCCGGCAACTATCAGGTAGGAGTCCGAAAAAGCAATGGACAGTGTGAGGTAATCAACAGTGAAATATATCAATTCGACTATCCAGAAGCTCCGGAAATCATCTCCATTTCTCCTGATAATGTCACTGACTGCGGATTGCAAGACGGAAAGCTCCAAGTAAATGCTCAGGGCGGTATTGGTAACTTCGAGTATAGTATTGACAACGGACAATCCTGGTTTGCCAATAAGGAATTTTCAGACCTCGCGGCCGGTAGCTATTTCGTGGGGGTAAGAAATAAAGATCAAAGTTGCCCTGTCTTTGCCAATGCTCCAATTAGCATAACCCAGCCAATTCCCCCTGTTCTTCAGGAGATTGATATAGAACAACCTAGTGACTGTGGAGCAGGAGATGGACAAATTAAGATACAAGCAGCAGGCAGTAACAGCATCCCCTTAAGTTTCTCAATCAACGGTGGTAGCACCTGGCAGGCAAGCCCTATCTTCAATAATCTAGCTGCGAATACCTACCAGGTAGCTATTCGCAATTCAGATGGGACTTGCGAAAACCTAGCTTCCGAGCCTACGCTCTTATTTGAGCCCATTCCTGCTTTTTCAAACACCTGCGTGCTAGAATATCATAGAGCGGTTCGCTTTTTTCTTTAAGTTTACCCGACGTCTGATCTAAATATTTATACGTGAAAAGTTGTGTTCGATCCGAAACCAGTCGGTCTACGTCCAGAATCTGGAATTTTACCGCATCAGCCCCCGCGTCCGACGCGGCCTTAACAAGGTTCTTCGCTGAATCGATGCCATTGTGTGTCGGGCCGGCTTCGAACGTGATAAAGCATGGATTATCGCCACCGACATAGCGATCTCCTATTTGACACTTTCTTTTCATATACACAATCTCCAGCAGCAAAATTTTGGATGTGACAGTTGTGAAGGTATAACATACTTGATCACGGTAACGGTAACGCCAACCTCTATCGTTATAAGTGTATTGCGATCCACGCTCCACGAGCGGTTCGAGCAATCGGCCCTCACTCATGGGCCTTAAATACTAGATTTTCATTAGTATTTTTCGACATCAATAGACGTATTATATAGAAAATAGACAGCTCTGCCGAAGCACTTCCGGGGTCTATGGCCAACACCAAGACAACGCAAAAGAGTTCGTTTAATGCGAGCAGGTCATGCCTCACGTCACCACTAATGAAACAAGGTTGGTCACGTTGAAGAGCGTGGATTTCCGGCTCGCCGTAACGATCATGAAGTGAAGAAAAAACAGAAATCCAAAAGCTGTGGCAGTCGTGGTGATATGGTCGTCGTGGATATCCGCCGCGCGACACAAAAAGGATTTCGCCTACCCGAAAGTGACAGGCTGTGTCCCGTTTTATCTAAGCACCAATCTGGATGAACACAGGCGTAACACC
>ENA-UENX01000689-UENX01000689.1-marine-metagenome-genome-assembly--contig:-NODE-689-length-9480-cov-149.003493_pt1 | contig 9480 bp, 5 predicted proteins | sample MGYA00237875_ERZ529327 | MGnify/ENA primary metagenome ERZ529327 (study PRJEB26372, sample SAMN05368347) | marine metagenome | biome: cultured habitat; feature: ocean water; material: water; isolation...
TAGCGATCGCACCACTAAAGATAGTTAGGATAAATGTTTGAGTATTTTTGGAGATGTCTAATTCTATCCCCTTTTTTAGGGGAGCAATAGCCTCCTCAAACTTAACCATCTCCCTCAAAGTCAGCCCCAAATTAAAATGCCTCCAGGCAAAATCTGAATTCAAAGTAATCATTTGCAGATATACAGCTAACGCATCTTCCCAGTGCTGCTGCTGGAATAAAAATCCCCTAGCTTTTGCTACAATTGCTATGTATACTTGATCTTGTTATTGTTAACATCCCAGAAATCAGATTTTAGCGAGCTAACTTTCTTGAAACACTCATAAGCCTCTTCAAATTGCTCCAAATTAACCAAAACTAAATCTAAGTTATGATGAACCTAAATCTCATCTGGCTTCAACTTCAAGGTTTGACGATAGGCTTGTGAAGGGTCTTCCCACTTCCGTTTTTGCTCAGAGTTCATTGTTGAAGTAAAACTAAATTAGCAGTGACGTACAATTAGTGATTTTTGCAGTTATAGTCCTAAAAGTAAAAAGAATTTAATCATTTTACAGTATGTCTCAATTAGTAGAGAAGGCTATAAATATTTTTGTGACTATTATTTGAGTTGTAAAAATTGATATTACAGGAATCTCTAAACAGCCAGAAAAAGATGATACACAGCCAAACGGCATCATAAGGTTGCTCAAGAGTTCAAGCCTTGTATTTTCTTCTGTATTAGATTACTTGTTTGACAAGCCGAGGATTTGATGATAAAAGCTTCATATATGACAGGCATTTAGTAGAGTTATTGGTAAATAAAAATTGAAAAGACTCAAAAGCTTACTATTAATGGTTTTGAGTATTTTAGTACTGAAAAACACTATAAGCTTTGACTTAATTTTGGTTTTATATTATGTCCGTTAATATCGTTTGTGTAAAAGTTTGGACAATATCTATCGTCATATAAGGTTGTTCTTCCTTTTAAAGCTTCTTCCTTCTTTCTTACCTTCTCTATACAATACCGATGCTACCGGACATAATATTAGCCTTTTTTTTTAAAATAGCTAAAACCTAAAACAAGTCCAGGTTTATAGTGCTTTTGAGTATTAAAATCCTGAAAGCATTATAGAGTAAACTTTTGAGCATTTTAAATCTTTATTTCCAAACAACTCTGATGTATTTTTAGTGATTATTTCAGAGATTTACACTATAACTAGTGCCTTTACGTAAGTCATGTTCCAGTTTAAATTACTCCCACAGAATTAAAATGGCCATCATAAGCTAGGGATTATCTGGGGATAGTCGGTTCTTAAGTGACCATTTAAAATTTTCTGGCGTCGGCCTAGATTAGCCTACTTTTTTCTACTTAATTACTGCAAATAGATGCCTGAAAATTGCTGTATTTTAGCTTCAAAGAGGTAAATATTTCTTTTTCTAAAGATGCTTAAATACTTACTGTGCAAGTTTTTAGATTGAATCAGTAGGCTTTATATAGAAACCATTTGATATCTCTATTGATTAATCATTAGCTTTACAGCTTCTTGGTTTAATCCTTATTGGCACAAATACCCTCCACTAGTCCATTACCTAGGTCGAAATTACTTATATGGCTTGGTGAAGTAGCTAATTTAGCTTGAAAAAGATACCAAATGAATTCTATAAGATTTTTGACCTCAGAAATGCTATGGGCAAACATAGAAACTTGCGAGGGGTAGAAACGTAGGCTCGACGATTAAATACATCATATTGATTATGCTCAATAGCATCCAAAATCTTACTATAAAGCATAGAAGCTGACCAAACAGGCCAACGAATATCAGGGCTTAAACGTTTAATACCTCTCTCTGCATCAACAAAAAATTTACGCGCCCTATGAATCTGAAATTTCATCAACTCTCGCCAACGCTCATCAATTACACCATTCAATAAATCTTCTTCAGTATAATCAAATAAAGCTAACTCTTGTAAAGGAAGATAAATCCTACCCCGGCGAGCATCTTCTCCTACATCTCTTAAAATATTTGTAAGTTGATTAGCAATTCCCAAGGCGATCGCCTCTGATGCAGGATACTGAAATTGTTGGTGGCTCTTCTGTGGAGCAGCAACATTTGATGTTTCTATTCCCATAACTGGCATAGTCATTAAACCAACTGTACCTGCGACTCGATAACAGTAAAGTTTCAGTTCCTCAAATGTTTGGTAGCGACTGCTGTACAGATCCATTTGCTGACCTGCAATCATATCCCGAAATGGTTGTATATCTATGGGGAATCGAGATAAGGTATCTACCAATGCTACATCTGCATCTTCTAAGGGATAGCCAGCAAAGATAGATTCAAGATTTTGTTCCCACTTTTGGAGAGTTTCTGTGGTTGTAGTATTTGACGTGGGTCCATCGACCAGTTCATCTGTACGACGACACCAGACATAAATTGCCCAGATTGCTTTACTTTTAGCCTCTGGCATTAACTGAGTACCCATGTAAAAAGTTTTAGAATAGGTAGCTGTGATTTGACGGCACAGCTCATAAGAATCTTCTATAGATACCAGGGATGAACAAGTCATACGCTGAGAAGATTTAGAGCTTGGCAGCATTCTTTGCTGGCTTTGGAGTTGTTCGTTGCAGATTTGCATGAGATTCAGGGTAAATAGAAGCTTTAGGGTAGCTTTGCTTTTGCGATCGCCTGCGCTGTCAGCTTGCCAGAAAGTACGGCTCCTTCCATGCTAGCTAGATAGCGTTGCATTGTATAATCTCCTGTAAGGAAGAAATTGGCAATTGGAGTTACTTGAGAAGGGCGACAGTCTTGACGACCTGGGGTAGCTTTATATACAGAGCGGGGTGTTTTGACGACGTGATATTTCAACAACTTAGCTGGATCTTCTCCTGTAAAGTGAGCCGGAAATAATTTTTCTAACTCTGCCATTGTTGCTGCGACTATTTCTTGCTCAGATTTACTAATCCAATCTTTAGCTGGTGCTAATACTAGCTCCAACATGGAACAATTGGGATTAGCATATTCGCGACAGGTATTACTCATGTCTGCATAAACACTGAGTAGGGGTGAGCGTGAAAATAGTAAATGATCTATATCTGTGAGCTTGCGATCAAACCACAAATGCAGATTAATTACTGGTACCCCTTCTAAACCCTTGAGCTTTTGGAAATATTCCATCTGTTGCCAGGGTAATGGTAACATTACCTTTAAGGGATCCACGGGCATTGCTGAGACATAAGCATCAACACTTATAACTCTATCTTCTGCTGCTTCTAATCCTCTAATGAGGAATCCACTAACTGTGCCATCGTCGTTCAGCAAAAACTCTTTTATAGGTGAGTTTAGATATACTTCCCCACCTCCCTTAGTAATATATTCTACCAGAGGTTGACATAATCGCTCCGTGGGTGAACCATCTAAAAAAGCCATTTTAGAACCATTTTTCTCTTGGAGGAAACGGTTTAGAGCCGTGAGAATAACAGTTGAGGATATTTCTTCTGGCCCGATAAAATTCAATGCTTTTGACATGGCGATGAAGACTTCTTTCTCCACTTTTGGAGGGACATTTTGTTTTTTCAGCCATTCTGAAAAACTGTATTTGTCCATTTTTTCTACATATTTTTGTCCTTGAAGCATAGCTGGAATTAAACCTATGCCAAACTTAATTTTTTCTAACCAGGTTAGCATATCATTATTGCCCAGAATTGCCGCTATGCCATTTACTGGTGCTGGAATATTGGGAAAATCAAACCTAGAATATGTTCCTGGTTGATCTGGCTGATTAAAAATCATTGTGTGGTCTTTCCATTGCAACCTATCCTGTATATCCAACTCTTTAAATAGCTGTAACATATTTGGATAAGCTCCAAAGAATATATGTAGACCAGTTTCGTACCAGTCTCCCTCCTCGTCCTTCCAGGCTGCTACTTTACCTCCAAGAACGTCCCTTCTTTCAAGGACTATTGGGGTATGGCCCAGATCTGTCAAATATTTAGCACAGGAAAGACCTGCTAGACCTGCTCCCGCGATTGCCACTAGCATTTATTTGGTAAAAACCTCTTAAATAAATTTACTTATTTTTATTATAACTTTACAAGTTGTTACACAATTCAGCAAGACCTGATTAAGTTATTTTTGATTTCTCTAAAAATTAATTTATCTCCTTAGTTTTGACAAAACAATGTAAATATGGTTATGTTACAGCGAAATTAGTAATAGATTTGTATTATCCTAATAAAATGTAAGAATGCTTGACTAGAGATTGGCTCAAACCAAAGGCCAATTTATAGTCAATATATTGAGATAGTGAGGCCTTCCTCAAAATACCAAAGAATTTGACACAATAGAATTAATAAAAGGACAAACAAATAAACTAAGGCATGGGCAAAGTAGTTGGCATAGACCTGGGTACAACAAACTCCGTTGTTTCCGTTATGGAAGGAGGAAAACCAATAGTGATAGCTAACTTAGAAGGAATGCGGACAACACCATCTGTAGTTGGCTTCACAAAGGAAGGAGAACGAATAGTTGGACAAATGGCCAGAAGGCAAATAGTTCTGAATCCCCAGAACACCTTCTACGGAGTCAAACGATATATTGGACGTAAATACTCTGAACTATCACCAGAATCAAAGCGCGTTCCATATACAATTCGCCGGGACGAATACGGCAATATCAAAATCAAATGTCCCCGAATGAAACGAGATTTTGCTCCTGAAGAACTATCAGCTATGATACTGCGGAAACTAGCAGATGAAGCAAGTCGTTATCTGGGAGAAGAGGTAACAGGAGCAGTAATTACTGTACCAGCATATTTTAATGACTCCCAAAGACAAGCTACTCGCGATGCAGGGACTATTGCGGGCTTAGAAGTGAAACGTATTTTGAATGAACCAACGGCAGCATCTTTGGCCTATGGATTAGAAAGTACAGAAAATCAGTTAATTCTAGTTTTTGACTTAGGTGGAGGTACATTTGATGTTTCAATTTTAGAAGTAGGAGATGGAGTATTTGAAGTCAAGGCTACCAGTGGAGATACTCAATTAGGGGGTAATGACTTTGACCAAAGAGTGGTTGACTGGTTAGCTGAACAATTTCTAGAGTCAGAAGGAATAGACTTAAGGAATGACCGTCAAGCTCTACAAAGACTGACTGAAGCTGCCGAAAAAGCCAAAATTGAATTATCTGGGGTTGGGGTAACAGAGGTTAATCTTCCCTTTATTACTGCTACAGAAGATGGCCCTAAGCATCTGGAAACTAGGTTGACTAGATCCCAATTTGAAGGACTTTGTGAAGATTTAGTTTCTAGAATCCGACGTCCTGTAAAAATGGCCTTAAAAGATGCTAGTATTAATCCCTCTATGATTGATGAAGTAGTATTAGTAGGTGGTTCAACTCGTATTCCTTTTGTCCAAGACTTAGTTTATTCTCTTATAGATAGAGAAGCAAATCAGGGAGTGAACCCTGATGAGGTTGTGGCGGTAGGAGCGGCTATTCAGGCTGGTATTTTAGCTGGTGATGTGCGAGATGTGCTGCTTTTGGATGTTACTCCATTGTCTGTGGGTTTAGAAACTATTGGGGGGGTGATGAAAAAACTTATTCCTCGGAATACTACTATTCCAGTCAGACGTTCTGATATCTTTTCTACTGCAGAAAATAATCAGACTTTAGTTGAGATTCATGTGATTCAGGGAGAACGAGAAATAGCTGCTGATAATAAGTCTCTTGGAAAATTTAAGCTTACTGGTATTCCCCCTGCACCACGAGGTGTGCCACAGGTGCAAGTATCTTTTGATGTTGATGCTAATGGTATTTTGCAGGTGACGGCAATGGATAAGACTACTGGTAGAACTCAAAGTATTACTATTCAAGGAGCTTCTACTTTAAGTCAGCAGGAAATTACTCAGATGATTCAGGATGCGGAAAAATTTGCTGAAGCAGACAGACTTAAACGGGAGCAAGTGGACAAGCGTAACCGGGCTGAGGCTTTGGCCTTTCAGGCAGAACGAAAACTGCGAGAGGTAGCCTTGGATTATGGTATGCAGTTTGCAGCCAGAAGTCGTCAACGCATTGAGATGTTGATTAGGGAGCTGCGGGATAGTTTGGAACGGGATGATGAACGGGGTATTGATCGGGTAGGAGTTGACTTACAAGATGCTCTCTACGATCTCAAACGTGAGGTTTCAATTTATACCTCCTCTGAAAATGATGATAACTTCTTTGGCTCTGTGCGCCGGACAATATCTGGCGAAGAGCGTAACCCTAGGGATAGGGAACGTTATGATTATGAAAGTAGGGTTTATAGTCGTCCTCCTGATCGAGTTAGTTCTAATCGAGCTAATCGTTATTATCAAAGTCAAGATTGGGATGATGATGATGATGATTGGCTATAACTATTGTGGATTTTAGATGGGGCCAGAGATAGTTGATCACTGGCTTTCAATATATACCTTAGATGAAATGCGGGTGTGTTCAAAATTGAAGAGTCAAGTTATTGCTATAAATGAAAAGTAATAATTTGAAAATATCTTAACTGAATTGGTATAGCGCTACGCGCAAGTTAAAAGTCACGGATTCATATCCCTTGTAGGCTTTTCCTCTGAAAAGGCCGCGCTTGTAAGGATTTAACAATATCCTTAATTATTTGCGTAGTATTTTGATTACTATATTTTGGCTTCAATTAAGAAGTCTAAGATCTGGTACTATTTTGCTTCAAGAGTTTAGAGAAAATATTTATAGTTAAAAATATTAATAAGTTATTTATAAGTTTAAGTTAGCAGATGCAAAACTTTCGGAATTATTATCAGATTCTAGATATTTCTAAAGATGCTTCAGTGGATGAAATTAAGAAAGCATATAGAAAATTAGCGCGACAATTTCATCCAGATGTAAATCCAGGAAGTAAAGAGGCGGAAGAAAAGTTTAAAGATATTAATGAAGCCTATGATATTTTATCGGATGTAGAGAAACGTTTAGAGTACGATAAGTTTATTCGATATTGGAAACCAAAAGGAATTGCCAGTAGGATGGGGATGCGAGTTCCTGATTTTAGAAATTGGGGAGATAATCTTTCTGGCAATGGAGTTAAGTCAGACAAGAATGTTGATGTTAGTGATTTTTCAGATTTTAATACTTTTGTAGATCAATTGTTGGGTCGTCGTCGGGAAGTTAAGACTCCGGCAACAGCAACAAAACCAAAAACTCAGTCATCAAGTGTTTATCGCCCTGGTCAGAAAAAGGCTGTTTATAAAGCAACGGAACAGGAGCTAAGAAAGGATATTGAGGCTAGATTGACTTTGCCTTTGGAAAAAGCTTATGTGGGAGGGGTGGAGAAAATACGTTTGGAGGATGGGCGTTCGATCGAGGTAAATATGCCGAGAGCTATGGTTAGTGGTCAAAAAGTTCGTCTGAAAAATCAGGGTATTGGTGGGGGAGATTTGTATTTGAAGATTACGATCGCTCCTCATGGTTTTTATCAGTTACAGGGGGCAGAAATTTTCTGCGAGTTACCTATTACTCCTGTAGAGGCAGTTTTGGGTGGGGATATTGAGGTTCCCACTTTGGATGGTTGGGTGAGGATGAAGTTACCGGCGGGGGTTGTTTCTGGTCAACGTTTACGACTTGCTAGTAAGGGTTATCCTGATGGTATGGGTGATCGTGGGGACCAGTTGGTGGAGATTAAGATTGTAACTCCGAAGAAGCTTAGTGAAGAGGAGTTGGAGATTTATCAGAAGTTACGGGAGGTTGAGAGGCTTAAACCACGGAAAGATTTGCCTGTTTAATTTGGTTTGTGTCTGTTCAGTAAACCCTAATTATTGCTCAATGATAACTTTGCTTGCTGCAGCATAAATTCCTAAAAAGTTAGGATTAAAGGCTCACTATGAGGGAAAAATCACTCTTCTAATTCTTTCTGCTACCTCCTTTATAATTTACATTTATCCTGTACGGATGTTGTATAACAAAAATGCGTTTCATGTCGCGCAGCAAAATGTCCATACCTGACTCCTATTCTTACTCATAAAACTTTTTCAGTAAACTCTAATTATATGATGTTGGGATAATAAGTGATAAAAAAGTTTTTGTTTGTAGTATTCCTCTAGTAATACTACAAACTTTAATTATAACTATTTAAGGGGAACAGATATGATATTGTATTTAGTTTTAAATTTTAGCTGTATTTTTATTATTAATGGCCGCAGATTCTGTTACGTTTCTGAGAGTTCCTAGGTAAGTTCTGTAAGAAGTGCCACCTGTACCATAAACAGTATTATTATTTTCACCTGGATTAGATATGTATTTAGGAATCATTTTTAAATGATTAGTTCGCATCAAAAGAATTTTGTCAATACAGTTATTGTAAGCTTCTCTTAAATCTGGAGAATTATTGTCCATGACAAAGTTTCTTACTAGGCTCTTATGATAAGTTTCTTCCAAAAAATTTCTATGAGGAGCTGGCATATAGTTAACAAAACCGTAGTAATTTTCTAGAACTAACTCTACAGGAAGTTCTTGTTTTTCGTTAAGAATTTTTCTTTGTACAGGATCTAGAGACATACAACCCATAATCCTATCTAATAAAGGCATTGCAATGCTTTTAGAACCAGTTTCTCCTCTGAGAACTGAAGCATTAATCTCGGTACCTTGATAAACAAGCTCAAGGTTATTGTGCCATCCCTTGAGAAACTGTCTGATGTATTTTCTGAAAATTTCAGGAGACACAATCTTCTCTGTAGTCATAAAAACATCTTTTATGTTAACAATCGTATTAGCCATTTCTCGTAAGACAATAGTTAGAGAAACTGCATCTTTTTCCTCCGCTAGCTCATCGCTTTTATCCCTTGCCGATAACACTCCCTAGCAGCTGCTTCATAGGCTACATGAACAGTTATGAATTGGTCTTCATCTTCTAAAATGAAAATGTAACCAGACTTTTAAGATTGTTTGTGGTAAAATCTCCAGTTGGATCTTGTTTTCTCCAGTTTCTTAAGACATAATCAGCATAGTTGAGTATTGGTGGTTCTTTCAATCTTTCTGAAACCTAAACCAAAGGAATAGCAATCTGTGATGGAAGAACTGTTCTTGGTTCAGGTTCCCCTAAAGTATCGTCAAAAGTTGAATAAAAAGTCATACTTAGGTGCAAATTAACCCAACTATATAAACAGTATCACAATTTTTTCCGGGGTGCAAATCTAACTACCTCGACGTTTTTAATGAGCTTCAGGAAATGATAATGGATTTATGCCCATCACATATAACAGCCTGATGGATTTTTTTTGCCTAAAGATATAGTTTTAGTTGAATAAAAAGTCATGCTTAGGTACGAGTTAGCCCAACTATATAAACAGTATCACAATTTTTTCCGGGGTGCAAATCTAACTACCTCGACGTTTTTAATGAGCTTCAGGAAATGATAATGGATTTATGCCCATCACATATAACAGCCTGATGGATTTTTTTTGCCTAAAGATATAGTTTTAGTTGAATAAAAAGTCATGCTTAGGTAC
>ENA-UENX01000691-UENX01000691.1-marine-metagenome-genome-assembly--contig:-NODE-691-length-9418-cov-2.284923_pt1 | contig 9418 bp, 8 predicted proteins | sample MGYA00237875_ERZ529327 | MGnify/ENA primary metagenome ERZ529327 (study PRJEB26372, sample SAMN05368347) | marine metagenome | biome: cultured habitat; feature: ocean water; material: water; isolation...
GTTGGCCTTGCTCCATACCCATCTCCTGCCCCAATTCGCCATAGGAAAGGACGGCTCCATTCGGCATGGCGAGCAGGGCCTGCCACACACGCCGCTGGAAGGCAGTGCCCTGCACATCGAGCTTGAGCTGGCGATGCGGCAAGGCGCCGGTTTCAAGGTGGTTCACCACGTCTTCAAGGATGGGTTTCAGGCCAACTTCATCGCGGTCGAGGCGATCGGCACGGGCGAACTCAGCTTCCAGATCGTGGGCCAAAGCACCATCATCCCCACCAAAGGTCAGCGAACAAATACCCGTATGCGTGGTCGCGACCAGCATCCGCCCCAAGGCACTGTCAACGATGTCGAAGGTAATCTCTGCTCCCTGCCCGTCTTTGGCATAAGAAGCCGGAGACATGCCGAGCAAGAACCCGCTTTGCTCGTAAACCCGGCTCGCGCTGCCGTAACCTGCGGCGTAGATCGCGTCTGTCACGCTTGGCTCGGTTTTCAGATGCGCCCGAAAAGCCTGCGCTCGTTTCTCGGCGCTGTAGTCCCAAGGGGAGATGCCGACGACTTTGGAGAAAGCCTTTTGCAGCTTCGTCGATGACGTCCCCAGATCCGTCGCCAGCACCCGCAACGAAACTTGCCGATGCTCCGCGCCGTCCGAAACCCGCGCGTCTATCAGGTCCGCCGCCTGCTGCGCCAATCCGATGTCGGCGCTTTGTGGATGAGATGCTTCTGGAGTCATGAGTCGGGGCCTTGGTTTTGTTCAGTGATTGAAGACTAACAAAAGTCCCAAGACCAAACCCTCCGAATCTTGCGCTAGCCCTTTTCGTGGTCGCCCAGCGCGTTGCCGTTGGCAAAACCCCAGGGCTTGCGGGGGCTCAGGTTCACGTAACCCGTGCGCCAGGCCTGCTTGGCTTCTGTCTCGCCGTACTCCACCCAGTCGAAGCGGCTGATGGAGCAATTGTCCACACCGACCGACAGGCCTTTGTCTGGGCTCAGGCCCATTGCAATGGTCGTCATGGCGCGGATAACGCCGCCGTGGGCGACACAAACAATGTCTTTGCCCCGGTGCTTCTCGGTCCATTCCTGAACGCCAGCGTGCACGCGATCGATCACATCCAGAAAGCTCTCGCCGTTTGGTGGGCGGTACTCGGCGGTGGTGTGCCAGAACGGATGCTGCTCGCCGCCCGGAAGGGCTTCGTCCCACGTCAGGCCTTCCCAATCGCCCAGCCCTTGCTCAGCAAAGCGACCATCTTCAACACTCACCACCGAAGGGTAACCTTCTCGGACAATAGCGTCGCGGGTCTTGTGCGTCCGACCAGCGGTCGAGGTGAGCCAGACCACGTCTTCGCCACGCGGCAACGCGCGAGCGGCGGGGGCAAACATGTGAGTCTCAGAGACATCGACCGGCATATCCGAAGAGCCGTAGACGATGTGATCAGGGTTAATGACCGGTGCGTGACGAACCCAGAACCAGCGCGTGACTGTCGCCATGTGTTTTTCTTCCTACCAACTGCCAATCAAGGACAAAGCAACGGCAAAAAAGCTCAGCTCAACGAGCATCTGCGCGGCGCCGCAGACGTCTCCCGTCACGCCGCCAAACTGCCATAGGGCAAAGATAGTGAAGCTGGCAAAAACGACAATTGACCAAAGGGCACAGCAGAGCACGAGTCCCGGCTCAACAGGCAGGAAAACCAGAAGAACAACGGCTGCAAAGCCCAGTGCGATCAAGGCACGGTTTAATCCCGGACGCGTGCTGCCCAGACCGGATGCGCTGGCCGCCGGCAAGAGCGCCCAGAGCAGCACCATCAGCGCCCGAGACCAAACCGCAGCACCGATTAGGACGACAACGGCCTGCGCGAGCTGGAAATCCTTGGCAATCTCGAAAAACAGAACCCCTTTGAGCATGAGCATCAGCACCATGGCCATGACGCCAAAGGCGCCGAGGCGGCTGTCTTTCATAATGCTCAGCTTCTTCTCCCGCGTGCTGCCTCCCAAGGCATCTGCCACGTCCGCGAGCCCGTCTTCGTGCAAAGCTCCCGTCAGGATCAGCGAGCCGCCGATCACGACCACTGCAACGACCCACGGATGGACGTTCATCGCCGAGAGTGCCAATACCGCCAAAACCTGCAGCGCCCCGATCAGCACACCGACAAGAGGAAAAGCCCAAGCGGCGCGGTCGGCGGAAATAGCGTCGCGGAAAAGGAATGATGGCAGCGGCAGTCGCGTCAGAAAAGCAAGGCTGGTGCTCAGTCCGCCTACGAACTCTTTCCAAATGTTCATGACTTGCACTAAGCCCCACTCTTAACGTTGAACCCCGCTTTAACCCGAAGGCTTGCTGATGACCACCGACCACGAGACGATTGCTTCCCTGGCTGAAATCCGGACGCTGCTTTCCAAGCTGCCCTCCAAAGACGAAGCTGCTGAGCAAGCGGCCGTGGCCCGCAATGCCATCCTCACCAAGCCTGCTGGCGCTTTGGCAGACCTCGAAGACCTCGCGATCTTCATGGCCGCCTGGCAGGGTAAGGACCGTCCTTCGGTAAACCACCCTCGCACCGCTGTCTTTGCGGGCAACCACGGCGTAACAGCCCTCGGCGTTTCGGCGTACCCAGCAGAAGTGACGGCCCAGATGGTGCTGAATTTCCAGTCTGGCGGCGCTGCGGTGAACCAGTTGGTCAAAGACCTCGACGGCGACCTCATGGTCTACGAAATGGACCTAAGCAGCCCGACCAATGACTTCACCCAAGTACCTGCCATGGGTGATGAAGAATGCGCGCAGGCCATGGCCTACGGCATGATGTCGGTTGAGACCGGTGTAGACCTGCTGATTCTCGGCGAGATGGGCATTGGCAACACGACCTCCGCCGCTGCAATTTATCACGCGCTCTACGGCGGCAAAGCCGAAGACTGGACCGGCCCAGGCACAGGTGTCGTAGGCGATGCTTTTGCCAATAAAGTCAAGGTCGTGTCCGATGGAGTGGCCAAGCACAAAGGCGAAGCGGCGGATGGCCTCGATGTCCTGATGCGACTGGGCGGCCGGGAGATCGCTGCCATTGCCGGCGCCATTCTGGCCGCTCGTATGGCGCGCGTTCCCGTAATCCTCGACGGTTACATTTGCTGTGCAGCAGCAGCTTGTCTCCACGCATGGGCGCCTGAGTCCATTGACCACTGTCTCGCCGGCCACCTGTCCGTGGAAGGAGCGCACAGTGAAGTACTCAAGCGCATGGACAAAAAGCCGATCCTGCAGCTGGGCATGCGTCTGGGCGAGGGATCAGGCGCAACGCTCGCGGGGCAGATTGTGCGTTCTGCCGTGAACCTTCACAATGGCATGGCGACTTTCGAAGACGCCGGTGTGAGCGAAAGCGTTCACTAAACGATCGACTTAGGGGCTTTCCTTTTGCCCTCAGTCTGACAGCTTAGGCTCTATGACTGATCGAACTTCCATCGCCGCACTGACGGATCAGCTCGAGACCACCCGTGGTCTCGTATCCTTCCGCATTGTCACGGCCATGCGCTGGATCGCCATTGCCGGGCAAGCGGCAGCTGTGCTCGTGGTCTACTTCGCCATGGGCTTCCAGCTGCCCATCGGGCTGGCCATGATCCCTATCTCCGTAAACGTAGCGGTCACTGTGTGGAACTGGCAGCGGCGTCGGCGGCAAGGGCGGGATGCCTTGTGGCTCAAGGATGCTGAAGCCGGGCGATACCTGGCCTGGGACTTGGTGCAACTGGGCCTGCTTCTTTGGCTGACAGGCGGCGTGACAAACCCCTTCGCCATCATCATTCTAGCGCCTGTCACCGTATCGGCCTCCATTCTCCAGCGCTCAACGACGACCGTTCTGGCCTTTCTCGCCATTGCGATTGTTACGATCCTGGCCTTGAACTCACTGCCGCTGCCGTGGTCGCGCGTACCAGTTGTTTTCCCGCTGACATTCACCGGCGCGCTGTGGGCGTCGTTGGTGCTGTCGATCCTGTTTGTGGCGCTTTACGTATCGTGGCTGGCGCAGCGCGCGCGGGATATGTCGGAAGCGCTGTCGGCCTCACAGCTCGCCCTCTTGCGGGAACAGCGCATGTCGGCCTTGGGCGGGCTGGCTGCTGCCGCTGCACACGAACTCGGAACGCCCCTTTCGACCATCGCCGTTGTCTCTAAAGAGCTACTGCGCGACTTACCCGAAGGCAGCCCACAGGCCGAGGATGCGGCCTTGCTGGTGCAGGAAACCAAGCGCTGCCGCGATATTCTGGTCGAGCTGGAACAGCGCAATGCCGGTCCACCTGACAGCGATGATCCCTACCATCACCTGCCCGTTTCCACCCTTCTGGAAGTCGCCGCAAGTCCGCATCAGCAAGACCGAGTACAGGTCACCATCATTGCCGATCCCATCCATGAAGATGACGACGACAGCACGGGTGCCGACCTGAGCGATATTGACGTCGCCTTGCTGGCACAGCCTACGATCCCACGGCGGCCGGAACTGATCCACGGTCTGGGCAACTTCATCCAGAACGCAATCCAGTTTGCTGAAACGGAAGTCGTCCTGCAGGCCACGTGGACCGCAGATACACTCAAGATCCTGATCCTCGACGACGGACCAGGCTTTGATGCTGCTGTGCTGAGCCGTTTGGGAGAGCCTTACGTGCAAGGATCCAGCAACCGGACCCGCTCACGCCGTGCTGGAATCCAGCCTGGAAAAGAGGGCGGCATGGGCCTTGGCGTCTTTATTGCGAGGACTTTGCTGGAGCACACAGGCGCTTCGCTGGACTTCACAAATCGTCGCAGGGGAGGCGCGTCGGTTGCTGTCTCGTGGAACCGACATAGGTTAGCTGTAGAAAGTTGAATTATAAAGCCTATTAGCAAAAGGGGATGTTTGTGAACGGCCTGATGAGAGGATGCGATGTCTATAGGCACCGCCATTGAGCCACAAGAAGCTGCCGCGCTCCAAGGAGACGTGGACCGCAGCTTACTGATTGTCGACGATGACACCCGGTTCGCCGAACGTCTTTCCCGCGCTCTGGAGCGTCGGGGATTTGAGCCGGTGACGGCCAATTCCGTGAAGGATGGCAAGGAAGCCGCGTCGATAAACCCACCCGCTTTCGCAGTCGTTGACCTGCGTCTGGATGATGGCAACGGCCTCGACGTCGTCACTGCTCTGACGGAATCCCGTCCGAACAGCCGCGTTGTTGTGCTGACCGGTTACGGTAACATCGCTACGGCCGTGTCAGCCGTAAAGTTAGGCGCACACGACTATCTGCCAAAGCCGGCCGATGCGGACGTGATCGAAGCCGCGCTCTTGTCCGGTGATGGCCTGTTGCCGCCGCCGCCAGAGTTCCCGATGACCGCTGACCGGATCCGGTGGGAACACATTCAGCGCATTTATGAGCAGTGTGATCGCAACGTTTCGGAGACGGCTCGCCGCCTGCGCATGCATCGCCGCACGCTCCAGCGCATTCTCAACAAGTACGCGCCCCGGTCCTGATCGCCACTAAAGCATCGATCGCTCGCGGACCAATCGGTCTGCGGCGTTAGTGGCATATTTCATCAGCAAGGCCCGCCGTCGAGCACTCGGCAGCGGGTCGCTTTGTTTAGGCGGGCGCATCTCGAAGGCTTCGAAATTGTCAGCCAGGATCAGCCCCACGTCTTCTGGTAAGGCTGGCAGTGGGAAATCCGGATCCACTGCAAAGCTGAAGCGATCGCAAAAGCCAAGGTACTCGTGCCACTTCTGATCGACGCGATAGTCGTCGAGACAGGATTTGATTTCTACGGCCCAGAACTGGCCCTTGGTGGACAAAGCCATGACATCCACCCTTCGTCCTGTGGGCAGGGTAAACTCGGGCAGGACCGACCAGCCCAGCGCATGGAAATGGCCGACCACGCCGCGCAATATCCGCGAAGTTATGTCCACGCGGGAAACGCCATAGCCCAAGCCAAGTCCGAGCTTGCCCTGAGTCTCTCCACTGACGTTCTGGTTTTCCGACGAATCTGACATTCCGCGACTATGAACCATCTTTGTTCGCCCTTTCAACGGACGATAGTGATGAAATTTTGTGCTGAGGGGTCTGAGGTTGCGGTTTTTGACGTCATTTTAGGCAAGCGCTCTAGAGAGTCGTAATCCGAAGCCAATACTCCCAACCTTAGCTTTGGAGTATCGATCAAGTGATGGCGGATCAGTCAGGTGGCGTCTTAGCGACGGTTAAGTGGTTCAACCCCACCAAGGGCTTTGGCTTTGTGACGGCGGGTGAGCAACACCGAGACGCTCTGCTCCACGCCAGCGTCCTAGCCAAGCGCGGCAAACGCTGGTTGCCAGAAGGTACACAAGTCGAGGTGCTTCTGGATGAAGGACCAAAAGGGCTGGTTGTTTCCGAACTGCTTGAGATACAGGAACCCAAATCCGTTGAAGACGACGGCGACCCGTCAGACTGGGTGCCGGTCGAAGTGAAGTTCTTCAACTTCGCCAAGGGTTATGGCTTTGCTGTTGTCGAAGACGGTGCCATCGCTGGTCAAGACGTCTTTTTCGACAGCCGAGCGTTGGCACAGGCCGATATGGACCCACCGCGTCCGGGCGACCGTTTTATGATTCAACTCATTGATCGCCCGCAGGGCCAGGCCGCCAAGCGCATTAGAGCGCTTTAACCCACCCTTCGATCCGATCCAGTGCTTCGGTGATGTTTTCCTTTGAATTGGCAAAGGAAAGCCGAATGTAGTCCGCGCCAGCGTCGCCAAAAGAAGTGCCGGCAATGGCAGCCACGTTCAATTCGTTCAACCAAATGTCCTGCACCTGGCTTGAGGCCAATCCCAGCGCTGAGATATTTGGAAAGGCGTAGAAGGCGCCCTTGGGCTTGGCGGACGTGATGCCCGGCATGGCGTTCAGTCGAGCGTGCACAAGGTCACGGCGGTCCTGAAACGCCGTCCGCATCTCATCCACTGCGTCCTGTGGACCTCTCAGAGCAGCGATAGCCGCCTCCTGAGCCGATGCGTTCACGCAGCTGTGGATGTTGATGGCGAGTTTGGTGGCAGGACCGATCATCGACTTGGGCCAGATCCCCCAACCCAAACGCCACCCCGTCATGGCATAGGTCTTTGACCAACCATCGAGAACGATCAAACGGTCACGCAGCGCGTCAAATTGAAGAAGAGTCTGGTGCTGCTGACCGTCAAAATGAAGGCGCGAATAGATTTCATCGGATAATACCGCACAGTTGGGAAATCCCTCCAATCCTGAAACGAGTGTTTCTACTTCTTTCTCAAGATTAGACCCGCCGGTTGGGTTTCCTGGACTATTGAGAATGATCAATCTCGTATTCTGATTAACTTTCGCGAGAATTTCTTCCGCTTTGAAGCTAAACCCCAAATCTTCGTGCAGTCCGTAAGGCACGGTGCTAGCACCACTGTAAGCAGCCATGGAGCGATAGATTGGAAATCCGGGATCAGGATAGAGGATCTCACGCCCTGCTTCGCCCAGCAGTAACATGGCAAAGGCCATGGTGACCTTTCCACCCGGAACCACCAGAACAGTCTCCGGATCAACCTTTTGAGCAAAGAATTCAGCGTAATAGTCTGAGACGCTCTCTTTGAGCGCGGCGGTGCCTGGCGCCGGGGTGTAACCATGATGGCCGTCTCTCAAGGCACGAATCGCAGCCTCAACAATATGCGCAGATGTTTGGAAATCTGGCTGTCCAATCCCAAGATTGATCACAGGATGCCCTTCCGCAGCTCGTTTTTGAGCGCGCGCCAAAACGTCAAATGCACTTTCTGTTTCAAGTAAGAGAGAAGTTTGAGCCAACATTTCTAACTAATTTCTCCGACGTTTTAGGGGAGAATCCCCTGTTTTTTCCGTGATTTGGCACCTTACGCGACCACGGTCACAACCTTTAGTTAACAAAATGATTGCCCACTAACAATTGGCATGGCCGTTGCGACTTTGGTCCCGTGCCTTCGGGCTTAGAGGTGGCGCGCAGGTTGCACAATACCTCTACGGCTCAAAGGGCCGCGCATAAGCAAAATCATTAAGCCACACAAAAAAAGTGGCGAGGAACGAGTAATGATTAAGTCTAAGTTTTGGACCTGGAGGGTTCAGCTGGCGGCGACCAGTGCGATCCTCTCCGTTGGTCTCATGGCCTACTCGACTATGGCCGGTGCTCAGTTTGGTATTAAGAAAACCACTGTCGCCCCCAATGTTGAACAAGCGTCTCCTAATGGTGGACGTGACATCCCGAACGGGGTTCCCTTTCAGATTTCTGTTGACGGTGTTCCGATCGACGGCACGTTGGGCACGGCCGAAGATGATCAGCGTACCGTTGACGTGGCACTCGACCGTATGGACGTGCAGCTGACCTTTGACGGGCTGAAGCTCGACAAGGCAGCAAACATCCAGGCGAACAAGGCCGGCGCTCAGGTGGGTGAAGAAGTCGTCTTCACGCCATACTGGAACTACGGTTCTTTTGTTGATCGTGCTGAAGTACGCATCTTCTCTGCGGATTCATCCGTGGATGGCACACCGCTGACCGTTCTTGACCTGCCGGCTGGCCGTTCCGTGGGTTGGAAGATCCCGGCCGGTGTCACCGGCGATATGAAGTACGTGCTGCGTCTTTATAATAAGAACAATCGCTTCGATGAGACCATGGCTCACGAGCTGAACCTCTTCACGGCCGACGCTGGCCAGGAAGACAACGCTCCGGTTGAGCAGGCTGGCTACGGTCAGAACTCTCTCGCCAAGTCCAACATCGCTGTCGGCGGCGGCACGGTTACCGTGTTTGGTGAGAATGTTCCGGCAAACAGCACGGTTTACGTTCTTGGCCTGCCGGTTCCTGTGGACGGCAACGGCAAGTTCGTCATCGAACAACTTCTGCCACCTGGCTCTCACAACGTGACCATCGCCGTTCTTGATGACAACGAGCGCGGTCTTGAGTTCCAGCGCAATCTCTACATTCCGGACAGTGATTTCTTCTACGTTGCTCTGGGCGACCTGACCGTTGGTACCTCCAAAGTGACCGGCCCGACCGAACTGGTTGGCGAAAACGGCGACTTTGGCGACAACGTCTTCACAAACGCCCGCCTCGCTGGCTTCCTGAAGGGTAAAGTTTTTGGCGACGTCTACGTGACGGCTCAGGCTGACACGGGTGAAGCGTCTGTTGAGAACCTGTTCTCCAACTTCCTGGACAAAGATCCATCCAAGCTCATCGAGCGGATCGACGACGATCGGACTTACACGACCTTTGGTGACGACTCTTCCATCACGGACGAAACCCCATCCCAGGGTAAGTTCTTTGTGAAGGTAGAGAAGGGCAACAGCCACGTCATGTGGGGTAACTTCTCCACGTCCGTGTCTGGCACTGAGTTCGCGTCCGTTAACCGTTCCCTTTATGGCGCACAGCTCCAGTACCGTTCCGAAGCAGCCAACGCCAATGGTGACGCCTACGTATCCGTTGACGCATTTGCGGCTCA